>CEPN01004825.1_pt1 | contig 12193 bp, 4 predicted proteins | sample 530391 | NCBI WGS metagenome assembly CEPN01 (sample SAMEA2620027, study PRJEB7988) | marine metagenome | isolation source: saline water (ENVO:00002010), including
CTTCATTGCTAAGTCTTGCAACTCTTGTGCTTTGGCTACACCATCAGGTAAATCAAGTATATCTTTACGCCACCAAAAATGTTTATCTCTTTCTTCTTGACCGTAATTAATAGAGCTATTCTGCATATTGTATACGTTACGAAATGAGTTCTGCAATCCTTTCATAGTTCCCAATGGCACACGTATATCTGTCCATCCATAATTGCCTTTAATGTCTCGAAACGGAAGACCTTTAATGGTTTCTGCTGTTTGCCAATCGTGTATAAATTGTTTTTCTGCTATTCGTCTAGGGAATAAAAACTGAGTAAGAATAGATGGCTTTCCATCTTTTGCACCTGCATGCAATTGATCTTGTAAAAAGTTTCTAAAATCTTTGATGTCTCTAAAGGTTGCTTTTTCAATGCCATAACTCACTCCATCCCTTGCATTTGTCATTGCTACAAACATATCAGATAGATGCTGTTGGGAATGTTCTCCAAACTGTTTAAAAATATCTACAATGTCACGTGCTGCTTTCTTTACATCTGCAGGAGCTTGTACTTTACCTTCCACTTTAAAATCAAAGAGGTTCGCCTGGGGTTGTAGGTAGTCATTAATATCTTCTTTAAGCTGTTGATCTTTCTGTTGCTCTGTTTTTGGTCCTTCTTCTGAACCCTTTACTCTTTCTTTAATTTGCTGTACTGCAGGTTCTTTGGCTACTTCCTGCAAGATTTCTTTTCTACCTCGCATTAGATTAAAAGTATTACCAAAACTGCTTATAAATATCTTTTTATTCTTATTGGATATCTCATTGGATTCATACGGATATCGATGTTGGCTTGTCTTATCAATATGTTTTTTATGATTATCTACTTTTTCTTGCAAGTAAGAAATTTCGTAATCCAAGTTTTTTGTACTTGTTTTTCTTCTCTTCTGAATCTCTCTAGCTGTATCTAACATAGCTTTATTTTCCATCTCTACTTGTTTAGATGGTTTGCTTTGTGGATACAAACTTCCCAACATATACATCTCATAAAAATCAGTAAATCGATTTGATGGCATATCGTATTGATTGGCTATGTCTTTAATTTCTCTTTTGTAATCACGAATTATTTTTTCTACATCAGAAAGCTGATTGACGTTTACATTCTTTTTATGGATAGAACCTAGTTTTCTTACCTTTACCAATGCATCCTTATGTTCTACTGCTTTTAATGCCATATCCATGGTAACACGATTAATCTCATCTCTATTAATACCTTTTGCCATCATATCTTTAGAAAGCAATTCTTCTGCTTTTGTAACCATAAGTACACTATGCAAGTCTGTAGCGTCATTCAGCTTTAAAATCTGTTCCAATTCTTGATCGGTTACATTTTCTCTTTTAGATCGGTATTTGCCATAGTCAGGCCTAATAAGCATTGTATTTCTTTTGATAGCTTCTTTAATAGCAGGGTTATTTTTTGTTGCTTTGTTTACAGACTCTAACAATGTATTGTAGGTTCTATAATCCATAAAACGCAATATATCTGTTTTTAATTGATATCCTTCCCTACCCATATTAGCAGATAAATAAGCAAGACTAGATTGAAAAGTTTTATCTAAACCCTGTGCTTTTTTTAAAAACTTTTGAACTTCACTAAGCTTGTATTTTCTTCCTGCAAAATCTTTCCCATTATATATGGCATTCTTTAAAGTAAATAAATCTCCATAATCACGTGAATCACGTAACATTCTGTATTCTAGTTCTACAGGTTTTTTCTTAACAGAATCATATAATAATTTGCCTGTTTCTTTTCCATTCTTTACTGCAATAAGTCTAGCATTAGGCATACCTTTCTTTAATAACTTATTCTGCATTTGCCTTGGATCTATTAAATCATAATACGTAGAAGAATCTGCTGTACGAGAAGAGGCTTCTACTGCATGAGTAAAATATCCATCCATTTTTGTAAGGTCATTTGGATCCATTCTTCCTTTTAATACAGCATATTGTTTTTTATCTCTACCAAACAAAGGAATGTTAATAACCCCACCTTTTTTCATTATATCCGAAAATACAATTCCTAAATATTCTTTTGCAGTAACCACTTGCCCCATTCCATCTTTACCTACAAAAGAAGATCGTCCTGTACGATACAAAGCATTGGGCATATACTGACTTGCTTTGCTATTAATGTATTTTTTCATAGCAGGATTGGATGCACTTAAATCGTATTCAGGATTAAATTCTTCAGCCTTATTTTGTTTCATAATGCCATTAAGCTCAAGATTGTCTTTTTTGGCTTTTACTGCATCCAAAAACTCTTTAGGCATATTCTGATACAAGAATACTTTGTCTCCATCTACGTCTGCACCATCAATATAAAAATGATCTTTCTGCCTCATATACGTTCCGTAATCAGGCGTTGTACCTTTCTTGGCAAACCCATCAAAATACAATACACGTGTACCACTCACATCAGGACTTGGAACACGCATAATTGCTATCCGTAAGTGTTCTTCCTTGAAGTCTTTTTTCTTTTTGGAGTCTTTGATTTTTTGATACTCTTTCCACGCTTCTTTGAGCGTACCATATTTGGCATGTTTCATGTCTCCCATACTGTGACCAAGCATAAAATGGTCTTTCTTGATTTCTTTCCCTTCTAAGGCATGTTTAAATAAACCATGTACTCCTGCTACCCAGGATGAGGCACTGTAATCCCATCGTGGAGTAAGGTATTTGTTTTTAATATACCTGAGTACTGCATCGTTAAAATTCTCACTTCCTGCGTCCAAATAGCGTACTGCAATAACATTATAGCCTGTGTCTTTTAATTGCTTTTCTAGTCTATTAATGTAGCTTGTAGCTGCTAGTAAATCGGTCTCAGTTATCTCTTCACTTTGCTTTATATTTTTATAGTCTTTAATAATGTCTTTCATCAAAAGTTTTAACAACGGAGAGTTTGATTGAGACTGATTAAAAATATCTACAATTTCCTTATGTCCTATTTTGCTGATATCAAATTCTTTGGGAATTTCCATAGTAGGCTTTGACAACATCCTACGCACCATTTCATTTTGCTCTGCTTCTCCATCAAAACTTTTACGAAACTCTCCCATCAATGCATCGTATCCAGCTTTGTATTTGCCCCCCATATTTAAACCATTTAACACACTGTGAAACTGTCGTTTAATAGTAACAGGATCCACTGCATGACTGTCTCCATATACTCCAAAATTTACGAGGAGTTTTTCTACAGGAAGTTTAAACCGTTCAGGGTTTTTCTGTATGTCCAATCCACCTTTTGCATTTTCATTGTAGAAACGATAAGCTCCATTTTTATCTACTTTTCCTATATACTCTTTTCCAGGATGAACCTTTCCTGCAGAAGTCATTACAATCATGCTGTTAGGATTTACCATAGCATTATCAAAACCTTGCTGTGAAGGATGAATGCCACCTTTTAGAATAAACATTCTGCCATCAATCTTTGTGGCAATAGTAGGTTTAATATGGGAAGTAGATGGATCAAAACCCATAGACTCTACTATCCTATTAAACAACTTAGTATGCAGTACTACATAGCCATCTACATCACTATCATAAATTTTTTCTTCTGAAAACTTTTTACCTTTACCCTTTACCTGAACTTTGTACGTTTCTGGCTTATCTAGATATTTTGCACTCTTACTGTCGTTTACCATAATAACATCAATACCATCAGGTGCAATATCCTGAAACTTTGCAGGGTCTAAAGCATAATCTTTAGAAGACATTACACTAGATCTTTTTACCAGTTCTAATGCATTCTTAAATTCACCAATAGGATCGTATAGCTTGTTACTAATTGCCATTTCTTCATGGTATTTTTTCCACTGGTCTTTTACTTCTTTACTGGATGTCTCGACACCAACTAGCTTATAAAATTCACCTCTATCTCTATACAGTGTTGCTAGCTCTTCTTTGTTAAAAATCTTGTTTACTTTTGTTTTTCTTGTTTCAGGATGAAGAGGTCTTACAATTAACTTTCCTTTGTCCTTTTCACTTAACCACATATAGCTGTCTTTATCATTCTTTTGAATGTTTAACAGCAATCTATTCCAGTCACCCTTTTCCATTACATATCTGTATTCCCATTCACCTGTAGGGCTTTTCTTAAACATCTTTCCAAGAGGATTGTAGCTTCTGCCATTTACAACCGTTTCATTGATTACATACGACTTGCCTTCATATCCATACATTTGTTCATGTGGCAACATGGGATGATACAAAGGCTTTCGTACTCCTAGGGAGTTGTATTCTACTGTCTCTTTTAAGGTTCCTGTTTGTAGATTAAACTCGTATTGCCTTTGATTCTTATTCTGCCTGAATTGTTCATATGCTTGACGTAATTCACGATCTGTTTTGGCAGTAGGTTCTACGTCTAACTTTTTATATATGTCGTCCTTAAATTTTTCATAGCCATCAATAGGTTCTTTTGCAATCCTTTGATATTGCACAATTGGCATTTTATCTTGTCCAGTAATATCGGTTTCAAACCAGTAATTACCATGTTCATCTTTCTCTAAAGATAGATTCTTTTTACGAGACTTTTGCAAAACCTTACGCATTGTATTTTGATAGAAATTTTGTATAGGAGCAAGCTTATCTAGACCTTCTGTTTTAAACCGTTGTATGTTTTTTTCTAAATCATTTTTTGCATTTAATATACTTCTTACTTGAGATTCAACACTCATTACTCTAGCATCAATATTTTTTTTCTCTTGGTGATTGTAAAGTTCAAAAGCTTCTTTTTTAGACAGTTCTTTAAATTGATATCTATTTGGATATTGCGTATATCGTAGTTTGCCATTATCAATAAAGATACCATAAGTGCCTTTTTCTATCCCTTCTAGAAAACGTGTGTAAGGCAAAGCTCTGGAACCCAACCAAGGAGTATACCATTGAGTTTCAAGGAACGAATCTTCTTTAAAACTTTTTAAATTGGTTATTTTAAATTCTGTATTGCCAGTAAAAAGAGTATTTATATCTACTCCATATTTTTTTTCTAAAATCCTAACTAAAGGATCCTCTGAGTTAGAAGGTTGATTAATTTGCATAGGAGTTTTAGACATCAAAGTACTGTCAAATTTTGATGCTATTTTTTGTAATTTTCCTTTTATCTTAGCTTTTTCTTCTTTTTCTTTTTTCTTTAACCTTGTCAGTTCACTTGTAGCTTCTTTTAACCTTGCTTTATCACTTTTTATCCTTTCAGAAATTACCGTATGCCCCTCAACACGTGCCGCAGTTTCTCCAGATGGCCATCGTACTTTTTCGTATCCTTGTTCTGCCGCCCATTGATGAATTGCTCTTGCAAAATAATCATGCCAGTTTTTCTGCAAAGATTTTAAATAAGCTGTATGATCTGTGTCTAACTTTACAGGTTCCAATGTAAATCGATCTATGTATGGCTCTTGTGGATCAAGCATAGATTCTACCCGTTTTCTTTCTGCAACCTTGTATTTTTTTCCAAATCGATCTACTATATCCCCTACTTTCCAATTCAAAGTTTCAGGATTATCTGGCGATATTTTTACAAATTTTTCAGATTTTCCTTCGGGAAGATAGTCACCAGTTTTTCTTCCCTTTTGAAATAAATCTGACTGCATTTCAAGAACACGAAAAGTCTTAGTAGGTGCAAATTCTTCTTTTGCAGATACATCTCCTCTAAACCAACCTGCCATATTTTCTGTTGCAAATCGAGGATGACTTTTAAGTACTTCAAAAGGAACTTCAAAGCGATATTCTCCGTAATTAGTTCCTCCTTCTACAGATAACCTTTTATAAAATGATGTTGGTACACTTTCCCTTGCTTCCATAGGAACACCAATTTCTCCAGGAGCGGTTGTTTCTGAACGTACAATTTTTATAGGAAACAGATACTGCATCATTTGAGTTTTAAATACATCTGCTTTTACTCGATGCATTTGCTCACTTTCAGCCATATGCTTAATTAAATCTATTTCTGCTTTTTTAATTCCTGCATTTTCAAGTCTTTTGTAAAAAGAATCGTTCAATACAAGAGTTTCTGTATCTTTAATTGCACCAAAAGATTTCAGAGTTGTTTTTACTATATTGGATCGCATATCCTCAGGAACGCTATTAAATCGTTGTAACGATTGTTCTGCAAAACTTCTTGTAGTTAGTTCCGCAGTTCCTGAAGGCTTTCCTCTAAAGAATCTTCTAGATAGAATATTTGTGATTTCTTTGTCGTCATTTAGCAAGCCAAAGTAATTTTTCATTTCAGCCCAAAACTGTTTTACCCATTCTTTTGCTCTTGAGCGTAAACCTTGATCTTGTATTTTGTTTACATAATCTTTTCCTAGAAAATCAGCCAAGGCTTCCTTACTTCCAAATTGACGAATTCCTGCCTGTACGACACTAGAACTTTCAAACATATCAATATATACATGAGCATATTCATGTGGAGGAGTATCCAAAGCACCCTTGCTTTTGCTCCATTTTACTGCATTCCCTAATGCTTTTCCTGCTACTTCATTGCCATGTATATCAAATACTTTTTCCGATATCTCTCTTGTAATATTTGGATAGGTTTCTGATAGTCTATCTATAATTCTGTGTGCTAGTTCTGGCTCTTCACTTAATAGTTTTTCTGTTGTTCTTCTTTGATACTGAGTTTTATCGTCTTCTTTTTTATAGTTCTTATTAAACGATTTTAATACAGTGTCTGCAATTTCTACATCGGATATATCTTTATCTTTAATACGAGGCTTTACATCGTTTATAAATTTTCTTACTACAGGCTGTCTGTCTAACTCAGCTTGTATTTCTACCTGCTCTTCCATCCGTAAAACATCTTTACCGTTTTGCTCTGTAGTCCATGTCTTAAAGAAATCGTTTCTACTGATTAGGTAATTATATATAGGTTCAAATTCACCTTTTTCTATTTTTGCAATTTCATCTTCAGTTAGTTTTTTATAAACCTCTTTAGTCTCTCCTGTTAAATCTTTTGGGCTTTTACGAAGTATTTCATCGGATATTTGATTGCCTTCACGAATAATCTCCATGATTTGCAATGTAGGTTCTATTTCTTCTTTTAACGCTTCTGTTTTTTCTTTATCCGTAAGCTTGTTTCTTTCAATGTTATTCTTGGTAGAATACTCTTCATATATTTTATCTTTAAACTGATTTCTTAATAGTTGTGCAGCACTAGACCTATCAAAATAATCTATATTTTGAGTGTCTTGTAAATGTCTATTATACATTTCCCCTATATCTTGAAAATGCAAATCTTCTACTACTTTTTTTACTTGAGGATCTAAGCTTTCAAAAGAAGGATCTTTTAACATTTCATGTTGTTTCTTAGCAGGATCAGCGCTGTATCTTGTAAACCATTCCCTTCCTGTTCTTACTTGAACAGATGGATGAGTAGCTCCAAAGTAACCACCTAATAAAGATTCATAGATTACTACTGCAGTTGGCGCATCATGGGAAGCTGCCAAACCTCCTTGAAACCCTGCACCTACCATCGCTTTTAATGTGCCTTCCATTAACTTGTTTTCAGCAAGTTTTTGTAAGACAGGCCCACTAGAACCAGTAGCTTTTTGTAAAAGGTTTTGATAGTTTCCTATTGCACCAAACGCTCCCCCTGCTACTGCACCATGTACAAAGCTATCAAACATAGCACTAGGGCCTTCCCATACCTCACTTATTAAACTAGCAGTACCTAAATGTACACTTGCTTTGGCAATATCTCCTGCAACCGTTGTGCCTTTCATAAAGCGATCTGCAGTTGCACCAGCTGAACCTAATTTAGCTATAACACCTTCACCTACTTCTTTACCAAGTAAATAATCAGCTCCACGCATAGGTACAGATTTTATTGAGGATATACCTTTTCCAAGTGATCCAACTTTTTGAGCTCCTGTAGCTAATGCACCTTTTGCTCCTAGTTTTAATGCACCTTTACCTGCCCATGCGAGAGGTCCTCCTAGTATACCAGGAACAAAACCAATTAAGCTACCTACGCTACGGGATATTTGCTGTGCGGATGTAACAGGATCTTTAGCCATATCGAAAGGAAGTGGGATTGCTCCTTCAAGAATACCGCCAAATAATTGCCCCAAAACTCCTGTCTGTTTTTGCTCTTCAGCTTCAATATTACGCTGAAAAGGGACTTCGAATTCGTTGGCTAACTGACTTAAAGCATCAACAGATTCATCATCAAATGCATACGGTTGCAAATTATATGCATTGATATACTGCAATAAATCATAACGATCCATTATATATTAGATTATCTTTTTGAATATTTAGGTTCAAGTAAGGAAGACCATTGATATAAATCTTTTAATATTCCTTCTACTTGTTTGTTTTGTGCATCATCAAACCATTGATCTTTTACGTATGGATTTTCAAAAGAACTTTGCAAATCGTAAATAGCATTTAAGACATCAATTCTTTGCTGATTTCGAGGACTCATTTGAGCAACTCTATTTACTTCTTTTTTAAGACCTTCTTTCATGCCTTTGTAATCTTCAATCATTGCTGATTCATCAATAAAAAATTGTTCAGGCTCTGTCATCGCTGATCCTGTTAAAAAATCAGATACTGAAACAGGTTGTTTAGATATTAAATCAAGCTTTCCTTCTTTTTCTAGTTCTTTTCTTAACTTAAGCATGTCTTCTTGTAGCATTCGAGTTGCTTCAATAGACTTATCTTGTTTAAGCAATCCATGTTTTTGAGCTTGCTCTGCAGTATATGCTGATATATCCTGACCTCTTTCTATAGCATCAATTCTTTTAGTGCTATCTAAAGCTTGTTGAGCAAGTTGTAAATTTTTAAATGCCATTTCATTGCCTGCTCTAACAGAAGCTATATCACGATCAATTGCTTTTTCTTTAATTTGAAAATCTTGGCTTTGTTTTGCCAGATCTTTCTGTGCTTGTAACTGAACATTCAATCTATCCATTTGTGCTTTTTGACCATCTTTTGCTACCTTATATTGCAAAGTAGGTGCAATAAGGCTTGGAAGTAGATTGATTAATTGATCAAAAAAAGTAGGTTTATAATCAGCCATATGTAACTCCTAGCTAAATGTTATTAACGGTTCATCTTCGTCTTTGTACATTCCTTGTAACTGAATCAGACGATCTACCAAACTATCTTGATACGACATTTGTGCATCTTCGTATCCTCTTGCAGATTGTTGCATGTCTCTATTAAAGTCAAGCAAACCTCCTGCTAAATCTTGTGAATAAGCAGAACGTACTTGATCCATATTTTTCATAATACCTCTGCTTTTTCCACCAAAGCCACCACCCATGGCACTCATCAAACCTTGCCCTCCAAACATCTGAGACATTTGATTCATACCTTGCGTTCTCATGCCTTGTCTTTGCAAACCAAATTGATCTGCAAAATAACCTTGATCTTCAAGCATTCTGTTATAGGCAGTATCTACTCTTTGAGTACTAGGAAGAAAGCCCATAAGACTTTCATCTACGTTTACCCCCATTTGATCTAAATAATCTTGGACACCACCGTAATCTGCTGGTGCAGTTGCACCATAGTCACCCATGCCTGTACTACCTGTACTGCTTCCTGCAGTTCCGCCTCCGCCTCCTGGATCTGACCCACCTGTATTTTCATAACTCATAGCCATTATTGTTACCCTCCTCTTCTAGCAAGAAGATTTAACATAGTATTACTCATTTGTTTATCACCTTTAAGCCAATCAGCAATCCCTTTTCCAGGCATACTAGCTTGGTAATTTCCCATAGCAGAAGTCGTCCTACCTATTAGGCCTTGATTGGGTGTTACAGATAATCCTTCCATAGGAATTCCTCCATATGATCCACCTGCTAATGTTCCATCTGCTAAGCGTCCATATGAGTCCATGTACTGAGGATTATCTGTTAACAAATTTTCCATAGCTTTATCACCCCAACTACTTTGATAGTCAGATAATAATTCTTGTGGAATTTCAGGAGTTTTTGTTGGTGCCGCACTTAAACCTGTTCTTGCCATTTCTGCAGATTTACCTGCTTTTGCAAGTTTAAAGTATTTATCCAAACCTGCAGTTGCACCTGTGATTAAAGACGATTTTACTAGCTGAGATTTTTCTGCTTGATTCCAAGCTTTCTTTTCTCCCTCTAATGCAGATTGGCCATATCCTGAAACTCGAGGACGGTCTCTTAATTGAACTCTTCTGGTATCAGCACCTTTATCAAATCGTTCTCCACCTTCAATTCCTTTTCTGCCTCCTGCATACGAACCTACTCCTGCTCCTAGTCCAGTAGCTGCAGCTCCTACCATCCAACCAACAGGGCCTGTTAATGCCAATGCACCTGTAATACCTGCGCCTAAAAGACCACCAAGCCAGCCACCACCTGCTCCACCTAGTAATTGCCCTCCACCTTTCCACCAACCTCTTTTTTTCTGCTTTTTCTGTAGATCTGCTTGGGCTTTTTGATATTCTTTTTGATCTGTATCTACTTGCTTTGCCATTGCAAGACGACTTAAATCTACTTTTGGTGGTTGCATAGTTTTAGTTGTTACTTGCTGTTGATTTTTTTGCGCCATTCTAAACTCCTATTAAATCTTTTGTCACTTATCCAGCTTTAACCATATCTGATTTCCACAATTGACCACTTTCTTTTCTATACCTAGAAAGTTTTCCATCTTTTGTAAAAAACAATACTTCTTCACCTTCTCTCATACTTTGTACAGATGGCTGATTGGTAACGACACGTATTTTATCTTGTTTTTTGTTTTGTATAAATCTTGTTGCTCTGTCCATTATGCTATTTTCTTCTTTAAGGTTCTGTATTCAACGGAAATATCATTTATATATATAATTCTAGAATTAGAACTCGTTGTCATTTTTATAGATGCTTTGCTTACATCACATGTACTATTTGGAGTTAACTTTACTACAGAATAGTTAGACGCAGAAGCAGATACAGTTCCTGATAAACTATGGGAAGTTCCATCAGGTTCTTCAATAGTAAAATAACCTGTTAATGCATCATCTGATTTGTATGTAATGTATATTGCATAAATTCTTTTGGTAGTAGATGGATCTCCAAAATCAAAATCTTTTGTTTGAAAAACTGAAGTATGAGAACCTCTTGTTCTAACTAAATTGTACAAATCAATATGGTCGCCTTCATCACTGGCAATCATTGGATAATTTATAGTATTTATCCCATTAGAAAAACCATCATTTGCAATAGGAGTAAGAGCAGAAGTATTAACAAATGTTCCTTTTTTCAAATCAAGTATAATACCATCAGCACTTGATGCGCTGTTTTTTGTAAAATAAACTGTAGACTCTACTTCATCGTATATCAAAGAAGAATTGGATGTTTGAAGATCTTTAAGATCAATATCGTTTAATTTATTTTCAGATATATTTAATATTTTACTTCCGTTATAAAGGAAAAACCCTTGTTTGTTTACCCATACAATACCATACTGAGTTTTTTGAACACAACTAGGATTCTGTACTCCCATATGCTTTCTAGAATCTTCTAAAAACCAACTTGCATCATCAGGAGATGCAATATTAATAATATCCACACTATATTGCTTAAACGCTAATAATCTATCTGCAAAAGAATCTATAGCTACATATGTTTCTGCATCTCCTTTAGCTGTTTCAATAAAATTGTGATAAGGAAATGTGTCAAAACGATTGGGCATAGAATACATAATTCTATCTGAAAACGTAGTTAAAGCTGCAGTATCTTTAGTTGTTCCAGTATTTTCATCTTTAATAGTTACATTGCAAACAAAAGCTCTATTATTAGCAACAACGGAATCTTTCCAATTTTCTCCTTGATCTCCAATTGTATGGCTAAAAATACTAGAAGAAAAACCATTAATAATTTCATAGGTTAATAAATTTAATTCCCTTACTCTAAAATTTGCACTTGCACTATTTGTTGGGCAAAGATATGTACCCATTGTTATACTACCATTATCAAACCATGAAGTGTAGTCATCTGTAAATTTTGTTCTGCATCCTTTAGCCAAATCAATATCAACAAGCATAATATATTCATCATTTGTTTCTGCTTCTCGAATATATATTCTTCCTCCTGATATTCTAGGATCAAATGCTCCTTTGGTTGCAATGCTAATAGACAAAGTTTTTAAATCACTTGCTGGCGTAAGAGTAGAACTCATAGCTTTAGGCAATGATTCCTGATTTCCATCATAAATAAA
>CEPN01005218.1_pt1 | contig 12012 bp, 13 predicted proteins | sample 530391 | NCBI WGS metagenome assembly CEPN01 (sample SAMEA2620027, study PRJEB7988) | marine metagenome | isolation source: saline water (ENVO:00002010), including
AACACTTTTTCTCTGCTCAGGTTTTTTTGTGTTTTTGGGTTGTTGTTGTTTTTAGTTAGTTTTGTTTTTTTTATGTATTGTAGTCGTGCGTTGTCGTGCGGTGTTTTTTGATGAGGGGGAACCGTGAAACATAAAATAATTGATGACTTAAAAAACCTGGCTATGCCTATTGAGCTGTTTAAAGCTCTGCCTGGTAATCCAAGGCGTGGAAATGTTGAGGCTGTTGTTAAAAGCTACGAAAAATTTGGCCAGCGTAAGCCGATCGTTGCTCGTTTAGAAAAGCAAGACGGCAATCAAATTTATACAGTAATTTCAGGCAATCATCAATTGCTTGCTGCTATCAAACTTGGTTGGACTCATATTGCTGCGTCTGTTGTTGATGAGGATGTTTCCGTTTCTGAGGCTTTTGCTTTGGCCGATAACCGAACCGCCGACCTTGGAACCTATGACGATAAAGCCTTGGCGGAAATGTTAGAGCGTGTTGCTGTTGATGAGTCAATGCTTGACGCTACTGGTTATGATTTAGCTGACCTTGAAAAGTTGTTAGGCATTGTGCCTGAACTTCCCGATGAGGCTGAAATACCAGAAAGGCCTGCTGATCCAAAAACCAAGCCAGGCGATGTTTATAAGTTTGCTGGCCATACTGTTGTTTGTGGTTCTGCAACTGAGCCGTCTAGTTTTAAACTCTTAAAAGGTCAGGCTGCTCTTTGTTTGACTGACCCGCCTTATAACGTCGATTATAAAGATGTCCACGGCCGTTCTATCAAAAATGATAAAATGGCTGAGGCTAATTTTACGCAGTTTCTTTATGACGCTTTGTCTTTGGTCCATGCTTTTACTGATGGTGCGGTGTATATGTTTTATGCAACTGCTGCAACCCGTTCTGTTTTTGAGGCCTGGTCAAACGCTAAAATGCATTACTCATCCAATATTATTTGGGTCAAGGATTCATTTGTGCTTGGTCGTTCTGACTTCCATTGGCGTTTTGAGCCTATTATGTATGGCTGGCCGGAAGGAAAGAGTCATTATTTTATTGGTAAAAGGGACATTTCAAATGTTTGGGATGACCTTGAGGCTGATTCTTTAGGCTCTGCTCAACTCGACACTTTTGATTCGGGTTTTAATTTAACTGTTGATTTATATGAAAACGCCAAAGCTGAGGAGTTCCTGGAGCATATCAATCAAGCTAAAAATGCGGACCTAAGTCTTGGATTGTTTTCTCGTTCTGATTCTGAGTTTGTTGAGGGATCCCGCTACTTCAATGTTGCCGACATGGTTTGGGGTCCGTCAAATGTTTGGAATGTTCCAAAGCCTAGAAATAACAAAGACCATCCGACTATGAAACCGTTAGAGCTTTTGGCTCGTGCCATAATGTATTCGTCAAAACCTGGGGACCTTGTCCTGGACCCGTTCGCTGGTTCCGGTTCAACTCTTGTTGCTGCTCATGCTCTTGGTCGTAAATGCTACACGGTGGAACTCGACCCCGCTTATGTTGATGTTATTGTCAATCGTTTTGCTGCTGCGTATCCGGATGTTGAGATTCAGCATCTTAAAGGTGGTTTAAATGGGTAAACGTGGGCCTTTACCAAAGCCTGCCGATGAGGCTCAGGGCCATAGATCCCGTGAATTGCAGATTATTGCTGGAAGTTCTGAGCTAAAAAGCTCGCCGCCTAAGCCTACCCGTGGCTGGTTAAAGGGAACCCGAGACCGTTGGTATGAATATTGGGACTCTGATGTTGCTGGTGTAGCTCAAAAGGTTGACCTGCCTGCGGTTGAGAGGCTCTTTGGAATGTATGACCAATATGCCAGGGTTCAAAAAGTTGTTAAAAAGTCATTAGTTGTGCGTGGTTCAACTGGTCAAATAAGAACTAATCCGTTGGCGGAGCATGCATTAAAACTTGAAACTCAAATTTTAAGGCTTGAGAATGAGTTAGGTTTAACTCCAATGGCTCGCCAACGGCTTGGTATTGCTGTTGGTGAGGCTGCTACTTCTCTTGCGTCAATCAATGATTTGTTAAATGCAAGCGATGACCCGGCAACTGACCCACGCATCTTGGAACTCTTGGAGGAGGAGTAATGTGTAAATATTGCAACACCGAAAAAAATATAGTTCATAGTGGAACTGACGCATTCGTCCTTGGTTGCTTAGATGACTTGTATAAAATTTGTTATAAATGTGCTAATAAAAAAATGCGAGAAGAGGAGGAATGAGTAAAATTGTTTTACCTGAGACTCGTGGAGCTCGTGTTGTCAAGTTCATTGAGAACTTCTGCGTGCATGGTGAGGGCGACTTCTATGGTCAGCCGTTCCGCCTGGACCAATGGCAGCGTAAAATAATTTATGACCTGTATGAACTAAATGAAAACAAAGAGCGACGACATCGTGAGGCTCTGATTGGCGTTCCAAAAGGTAACGGCAAGTCTGCACTAATTTCTGCGTTGGGTCTTTATGAACTCCTGGGCAATGGCACCGTGTCGCCGTTGGTCACGGTTGCTGCTGCAAGTTTTGAGCAGGCCGATATTGTTTTTGGGAATATGCGGAGCATGTGTGAACAATCGCCTTATTTAAAAGGCGTTACTGAGGTCTATCAAAATTCAATAGGTGTAAAAAATGGACCGGGCCGTGTCTATCGTGTTGCTGCTAAAGCTGGAACAGCTGACGGTGGCCGAAACTCTGCTTTTATTGCTGATGAAGTTCACGAATGGTCAACTGCAAACTTGCAACGTGTTCATTATGTTTTGTCTAATAACACCGCCAAACGTCAGGATTCTTTAATTTTAAATATAACAACGGCGGGTTATGACCTTGACACTCTTTGTGGTCGTCTTTACTTGCGTGGAAAGCGTAAGCAATCCGGCGAGTCTAATGATCCCGATTTTTATTTTTACTGGTTAGAGCCTGATGAAAAGGATGATTTTGAAAATGAGGAAACCTGGAGGAAAGTAAACCCAGCACTTGCTGGTGGTTGGTGGCCAATTGAAAATTTGCGGCGGCGTCGTGCTGCTCTGCCACTCCCCGAGTTTCAACGCTACCATCTCAACATGTGGACCCGGACCCAGGATGAGTCTTGGCTGCCTGATGGTCTTTGGTCTGAGCTTGCTGACTCAAACATAAAACTTGACCCGGCACTTCCAACTTATGTTGGTGTTGACATGGCGATTAAGCATGACTCTGTTGCTGTTGTTTGGGGTCAAATGGACGAGGAGGGTTTAATTTATGTTGATTCAAAAATTTGGCGAAATGACGGGGTCATGTTTGACTATGCTGAAATTGAGACGTTTCTTGTAAATTTAAACCGTGAGTTTAATTTGATTGAGGTTGCTTATGACCCGGCGTTCTTTGAGCGATCCGCTCAAGCTCTTTATGACCAAAACGTGCCGATGGTTGAGTTTCCGCAATCTCACGGCAGGATGGTTCCTGCTTGTGGTCAAGCCTATGAAATTATAACGGCTAAAAAATTACGCCATAAAAATCAAAGCACTTTTAATGACCAGGTTCTCTCTGCTGTTTCTCGTCCTACTGACCGTGGGTTTCGTTTATCAAAAGGTAAAAGCAAACGTAAAATTGACGGTGCGATTGCGATGGTTATGTGCTTGGACCGTTTAACGTTCCCATCTAGGCCACCGGAGCCATCTAACATTGGTATAGTAGAGTGGTAAGGAGGGCCATGTTCATTGCTATTGAGTTTGCTGGCTTATGTTTTATCGTTGCTGGTGTTTGGGCTTATAGTCAGGCTGCGGCCTACATAGTATTTGGAGCTGGTTTATTACTGGGGAGCTACTTTTATAACCGATGAGTATTTTTGCTAGAAAAACTGAAAAACGAGACGCCGCTTTAGGCAATCTTGCAGATTTGTTAGCTCAAAGGGACGGCATCCCGGGCTACTCGGGCGAAAGTGTCACAGAAATTTCTGCACTTGGTGTTTCAACTGTTCTTGCTTGTGTATCTATCTTGGCTGATTCAATTGCTGCACTTCCAATAAAGGTTTATCGTGAGTTTGATGACCGTAATATAAACTTAAAAACTCCAAGGTTTTTAAAAAGTCCAAACTTAAACCAATCAAGGTTTGAGTTTATTCATCAGCTTGTTGCGTCCATGGCTTTGCATGGGAATGCCTACGTTCTTGTTGACCGTGACACGGCTGAGCGTCCAATTGCTTTGTCTTGTTTGCATCCTGAAAATGTAAAAATAAAAATGGAAGGCAATCAAAAATTATTTAAATTCAATGATCGTTTTTATTCTAAAAATAATATATTGCATTTTACTTGGTTTACTTATCCTGGTTCTTACAAAGGTGTGAGTCCTTTAAAAACTCAAAAAAATACTATAGGTGTTGCTCTTGCGATGGAGCGTCACATCGGGCAGTTCTATGGCCAGGGTGCCACTCCGTCATCAATCTTAGAAACTGAGCAAGCAATGACTAAGGAACAGGCGGAAGTCCTGCAAGCTACCTGGACCACTTCTCATAATCGTCAAAGAAAGCCGGCGGTTCTCACGGGTGGTTTGAAATGGAAGGCCATTTCAGATTCTGCTGGTGATGAACTTGTAAAAGCAAGGGATCAAATTGTTAAAGAAATAGCCAGGGTTTATCGTATTCCAAGTTATTTAATTCATGCTGAGGGTTCAACTGGTTTGTATTCAAATGTTGAGAGTTCCGGTATCCAATTTGTTCGCCATACTTTGCTGCCTTGGCTTGCTCGCATTGAGGAGGGTTTTAGTTCTCTCTTGCCTGGTGCATCCTATGCTCGCTTTGATGTTAGTGAATATCAAAGGGGTGACCGTGCTAATACTATACGTGCTGCTCAAACTGCTATAACTTCCGGCATCTTTACGCCTAATGAAATAAGGCAGCAGCTTGACTATGAACCTTATGAGGGTGGTGATAATTTTTACCTTGGCTTGCAAGGAGCACCGGTTGGTCCTGATATTCCACCGCTTGGCCAGGATGAAGTCGAGCCTGTTCTAACCGATGCCGAGGAAAAAAGCGAGGGCTAGTGCCTTATTCAATAATTCACGACCATCCGGATTGTCCGATTGAAAGTGGAGAGCCTGGACCTGACCAGGTTGGTGGTCATGCTGTTGTAAAAGATGACGACGGTCAATTGATGGGTTGTCATAAATCTCACGATTCTGCTGAGGACCAAATCAAAGCACTTTATGCTGCTGAAAATGAAAGAAACAGCGACCCGTCAACTCCAGCACCAAAAGAGGACCAAATCGAGGGATCTAAAAAAAATAAACCCGGTTCTGCGTCCGGTAAGTCTAACAATATTAAATTTTCTGAGGCAACTGAAAAGTCAATAGCTACCATTGTTGAAAACCATAACGAGATGGTCAAGGATAAAGGCTTGGCCACTTGGAGGCGTCTGCGAACTCCTACCGCCAAGGCAGTAGTTCGTCGTGGGTTTGGTGCTTACTCTGTTTCTCATCGTCCTGGTGTTTCAAGGAATGCCTGGGGTCTTGCTCGACTCAAGGCTTTTGGTTATCTTTTAGTAAACGATAAGCCAAAAAATCCAAAATATGTTGGTGACAATGATTTACTTCCGGAGCAGCATCCAAAGTATGCACCAAAAGAAAAGAAAAATAAAAATTTCAGGCATGAGATAAATGTTCCACGGTTTATTCGTGATAATGCTAGCCGGGGTTTAGCAAATTTACAATTTGCCGGGTCAGGTTTAACTGAAAAAACAAAGCGTGAGGCTCGTTCAATGCGTGATGGTGTTGTTTCTCACGATAAAGCTGTCAGGATGCAGGCCTGGTTTAAGCGTCATATTTCAGACTTTGAAGGTGACGCTGCGAAGGAGTTTCTTGCTGGCGAAAGCGACCGAATGAGTCCGGGCTTGGTGGCCTGGCTTTTGTGGGGTGGGTCGTTGTCAAAGTCTACCCGACTTGATGCTATGCGTTGGGCCGAGCGTCAAGTTGCACGTCACGAGGATGATCGCTCAATGTCTAGGCCACGGCCAGCTAGTCAAGCTGTTGGTATTATAAAACGCATGAGTGAAAATAAAGAGACCCGGTTTTTTGAACTTCGGGCTGAGGCTGACATCGATTCTGATGATTTAATTTTTACTGGTTACGCATCTGTTTTCAACTCCCCATACTCAGTCGCTGACTCCCGTGGTGTTTATAATGAAATCGTTAACCAGGGAGCTTTTACTAAAACTCTAAGCGAGAGAGATGATGTTAAATTTTTAATTAACCACGATGGCATTCCTCTTGCTCGCACCAAATCCGGAACCTTAGAACTTCGAGAGGATGAGCACGGTCTGTTTGTAAAGGCCAAACTTGATGAGTCCAATCCTAGGGTTGCTGAAATTTCCTCTGCACTTAAAAGAGGCGACTTGTCTGAGATGTCTTTTGGTTTTCATGCAATAAAAGACGAGTTCAGCGATAGTGGCGAAACCCGAACCTTAAAGGAGTTGCGTCTTTTAGATGTATCAGTTGTTACTTGGCCGGCTAACCCAGCGACTCTCGCTACTGTTCGTGGCGTTGACCTGGGGGAACTACAAACTGTTTTGGCTGAGGCCAGAGACGGTTCGTTCGATGAGGACCAAGTCACAAAAATAAAAGAGGCTATAAATCAATTAACTGATTTGTTGCCTGATCCTGAAACTTCCAAGTCAAATGTTCGGGCTGCGGTTCGTGACCTGGAAATTTGGGATATGACGAGCCGTTCTTAAAGCCGTTTTACACTTTATTGAACACTCAAATTTGTATTAGTTAGGCTAAATATTTTTATTGGAGTTAAATTGAAAATAAAAGAAATGTTAGAAAAAAGAGAAGGCCTTATTGCTGATGTCAAGTCTATGACTGAGCTTGCTGAAAAAGAGGAGCGTGACTTTAGCGAGGAGGAAACTTCCAAATATGAAAGCCTTAAAAGCGAAATTAATGAACTTGGCGACAGAATAACTGAAGCCGAGGAAATTAGAAAAGCTGAAAAAGAAATAGAAGAAAGCCGCCAAAAGCTAGGGGTTGATGAGGAAAAACTCGAGCCTGTAGTTGAGTCAATTGAAGAGCCTGGTGTTTACCATCGTGGTGCGGAACATTCATTTCTCTCTGATGCTTTTAACGCTAGAATGGGTGATTTCCAAGCTCAAGACAGGATTAACCGTCATCAAGCTGGAAACGGTGAAAAGAGAGACGTTGGAACTGGTGCATTTGCTGGTTTAGTCGTTCCTCAATATTTGACCGACCTTGTTGCTGAAAAAGCAAGAGGTGGAAGTCCATTTTATAACGCTCTACCAAAGGCACCTTTACCAGATAAAGGTTTGAAGGTTGAGCTATCAAGGATTACAACAGGAACTACTGCTGCATTTCAGGCAACTGAAAACGCCGCACTCGATGAGACCAACATTGACGACACTCTCTATACCGTGAATGTCAACACCATTGGTGGTCAACAAGATGTTTCTCGTCAAGCAATTGAAAGAGGCACCGATCTCGAGGGCATTGTTTTCTCTGACCTTATCTCAGCGTATTACACTGAACTTGATAATCAATTAATTAACGGCGACGGAACTAACAACACACCGGAAGGCATTAGAAACGTTACAGGAATAAACACCGTAACTTACACCGATGCATCCCCAACTGTTGGAGAGCTTTATCCAAAATTAATTGATGCTATTCAAAAAATTAATAGCAACAGATTTGCTGCTGCTACAGCTATCATTATGCATCCACGTAGGTGGGGTTTCTTTTCTGCTGGTGTAGACGGAAACTCAAGACCATTGGTCTTACCTGCTGGTAATAATCCAAGCGATGCATTTGGTATCGGTGAGGCTGCTAATTATGGTCAAGTTGTTGGTCAAATTGCTGGATTACCAGTAATCGCTGACGCAAATATTACAACTGCTGATGGTGGTGGAAATAACCAAGACCAGATTTATGTAGTTAAAGCTGACGACCATATTCTCTTTGAAGAGACAGGTAGTCCGTTTAGACTTAGATTCGACGATGTCGGGTCCGGGTCACTTACAGTCAAGTTGGTTGTTTATGGCTATGTTGCTTATGCATCAGGTCGTTACCCAGCTGGTATTTCAAAAATACAAGGAACTGGATTAGTTACACCTAGTTTCTAGGTTGTTTTTTAGCGGGGTCTTTAGGGATCCCGCTAAATTAAAAAGGAGTTTTTAAAATGGCTAAAAAAATAAAGCTATCAAAAGATGAGATTGCTGCTTTAAAGGAAGAGCTTAAGGGTTATAAAATTTATAAAAAAACTAAGCGTGCAGCTGCTGTTAAAAAATTATTAGCAGACGCTGGTGTTCCTGAGTCTGCATCTGCAAAGCCAAAGGCTGAGACAGCTGCAAAGAAAAAGCCAGCGGCTAAATCAAAACCGAAAAAATAAAAAATGGCTATAACCAATGGTTACTGCACCTTGGCAGAGATTAAGGCGTTCGTTAATATTAGCGACTCCAATGACGACAATGAACTTGAGGACGCTGTAAATTCTGCAAGTCGTCAAATCGATGCTTATTGCGGTCGTCAATTTTATGCAGATGGTGCTGCTACTGCGAAAGTGTATAGGACCCGCAATCCTTACCAAGTGACCGTTGATGATATTTCTACTTCTACTGGTCTTGTCTTAAAATATGACGATGATGATGACGGAACTTTTGAGACCACTGTTGCGTCTACTGGTTTTATTTTACTTCCTCTCAACGGCGAAAGATTTGGGATCGATAATCTTGGGTTTACTTCTATCGAGCTTTTATCCGATGGTCCACATGAGTTTCCAACGACTCACACCAATAATCGACCTAGGATTGAAGTGACGGCCAACTGGGGGTTTCCTGCGGTTCCGGAACCGGTCCGTCAGGCTTGTTTAATGTTAAGCAGTGAAAACTTTGCAATGCGTAACACGCCACTTGGTATTGCTGGTGTTGGTGAGTTTGGTGTTCTTGCTGTAAGACAGAACCGTCAAATTACTAGAATGATTGACCCGTATCGTCGTGGGGATTCTTTTGGGTTGGCGTAAATGGCCAGCTTTTCAACAATCCGCACCGCAATAAAAACAACTATAAGCGATAATATTTCCGGGATTCGTGTTTATGACACCGTTGATGACATGGTTAATGTTCCGGCTGCTGTTCTTATTCCTACTTCAATTAATTTTACTGAGGCAATGGCTAGGGGAACCGATCGTTATGAGTTTGATTTGATTGTTGTAGTTTCCCGGGCTGACTCCCGGTCCGGTCAAAACCAACTAGATGGTTTTATTAATGGTTCCGGTTCTAATTCAATTCGTCAGGCTATCTTTAATAATTCAACACTAGGCCAATCTGACACGTCTGCTGTTGTCACTACAATGAGTGACTATGGAGCAACTTATGCAGTCAATGGCGTTGAGTCAATTGGTGCTAGGCTCGGGATTACCGTTTATACCAAGGGGTCAAGTTGAGTAAATTTAAAATAATTGGAAATAAAAAAATCAACGGCAAGGAACCAGGCGAGGTCGTTGAAATCAAAGATGGAGCCGTTGCCGATTCTTTAGTTGCTGGTGGTCATCTTGAAAAAGTCAAAAGTAATAAAAAAAAAGGAGCTAAATAATGCCTAAACATTACGGTGGTGGTAAAAAAAAGAAAGGTATGAAAAAAGGCGGAGGTCGTCGTAGGTAATGGCGACATTTGTTTTAACCGATGGTAGGTTTTTCCTTGGTGGAACTGATTTATCAAGTCATACCCAATCGATGACGCTTGATTTGTCTGCTGATGAGGTTGATGTAACGCCTATAAATTCAGGCGGTTTTAGGTCAAAAATTGCGGGACTACAAGATGCTAGTTTACAAGCATCGGGTTTTTTCGAGGCTGGTGATGGTAAACCTGACGCTCTTTTGGGGATCTCTAATGGTTCTGAGCATATTGGGACCGTGTCTGCTACTTCATCTGCTGGTGACATTGCTTATTTTTTAAAGTCTAGGCAGTTTTCTTATTCAATTGGTGGTGCTGTTGGCGATGCCATGCCGTTTTCAATTAATAATTCAAATAGTTCGGACCGTGCTGTTCGTGGCACCATAATGGTTGATGATTCTGCAAATTTGACCGCCACTGGTAATTCAACGGGTCGTGAGCTTGGTGCTGTTGCTGCTGGAAAGTCTTTATATGTGGCTGCTCATGTGGTTTCTGTTTCCGGGACTTCGACTCCTACTCTTGCTTTAAAAGTTCAAAGCGATGATAATGGTTCTTTTACTTCTGCTACCGATCGCATAACTTTGACTAACTTCACGGCTGTTGGAGCTCAATATTCAAAGGTTGCGGGTGCAATTACTGACACTCATTATCGTATTAACTACACTTTGTCCGGGACTTCCCCATCGTTTAAGTGTTTTATAACTGTTGGGATAGTTTAGATTAATTTTTCCCAGGGTGAGTCCGCCTTACCAAAATGACCGAACTCTGAGTTTTCTAAGTAATTTATATTTAATAAATCTAAGCGTTCAATTATTGTTTTTGGCTGCATAGAAAATTCTTTTAAAAAGCTATTTAAAACTCTTGGACTTGTTTTTAATGTATCAAAGGTTTTGATGCTTAGTTCGTATGGGTTTACTTTGCCTATAACGTATGCAAGTCTTACAATGCATCTGTCTGCTAAACCGTGGCCTACTATGTTTTTTGCTAAGTGTCGGGCTGCGTAGGCTCCACTTCTGTCAACTTTTGAGGGATCCTTGCCTGAAAATGCACCACCGCCTACTGGTATCTCGGGTCCATAAGCGTCCACTACTATTTTTCTGCCTGTTAGTCCGGTGTCTGCTGCGGGTCCGCCTTTTATAAAACTCCCGGAGGGGTTTAAATAAATTTTAAATGGTTTGTCTGTAAAGGTTTTGCATATCTCTTGGAGTTCTTTATGCAGGCTCGTTCTCTCATAATTTTTTTTATGTTGTATTGAAAAAACTATTTTATAATCGTCCGGTGACTCGGTGACCTGGACTTTTGAGTCAAGTTCTAAGTCGTTTCTTTGGTTTTGCAACTGCCACACTTGTATCTGTAGTTTTCTTGCTAAGTCATAAGTCTTTGGGAGGTAGGTTTCGGTTGTGTTTGTTGCACAGCCAACCATGATGCCTTGGTCGCCTGCACCAACGTTTTTGTTTTTATTTACTGCTTTATTTATCTCTGTTGATTGTTTTGTAATGACGTTTTTAATGGTGTAATAGCCGAACTCGTCGGTTAATGTTTTTATTGTTTTTCTTGTAATTTGTTCAACTTCATACTCTAGAACTGTATCGTCAATACCTTGGGTGGACTCCCCGCCTACAACAATAAGGCCATCGTCTTTAGTTCCGGTTATAAAAGTTTCAATTGCTACCTTGTTGTTTTTGTTTTGTAGCAGCATGTAGTCCAGCAAATGGTCGGATATTTGGTCTGCTATCTTGTCCGGGTGTCCTGGACTCACAAATTCGACGGTTTTAACTTTGACCATATTTCTAAATTTTATTAGATTGATTGTGGGGTTGCAAACTCTTTAAGGTTTTTCTCGTCGGGCAACCGACAGGACTTCCTTGTTGCTAATCAAGGGCCGGCGGTTCCCGGGTTTAATCGCCGGCGTGTCCTTATTCTTTGGGCTTTTGGTCCTGGCACTACTAGGCCTGGTCTTTATTAAAATCGCTTAGAATGGCTTACAGTGGCCTGTTTATTTCTGTTCTAGGCCATAAGTCCGGTGATCTACAAAATTATAGTATTCTTTGCGTATGGCTAATGGTTTTAAAACTTTTGCGGTTTCTGAGGTTCTAACGGCTGCGGATGTCAATGATTATTTAATGGAGCAATCCATTTGCATTTTTGCAGACTCGACCGCTCGTGATGCTCAGATTACTAGTCCTATTGAGGGTCAGTTTTGCTATTTAGCCGACTCAAATGTTTTACAATTTTACAATGGTTCTAGTTGGGCATCGTTCATTGGCGAAGGTGATATTACTGGTGTAACAATTACAACCAATGCTACTGATGGTTTGTCGGGTGGTGCTACCGCATCGTCTGGTGCTTTTACTTCGACTCTAAAATTTGCACCAAATGGTTT
>CEPN01025042.1_pt1 | contig 11948 bp, 21 predicted proteins | sample 530391 | NCBI WGS metagenome assembly CEPN01 (sample SAMEA2620027, study PRJEB7988) | marine metagenome | isolation source: saline water (ENVO:00002010), including
CCATCGGCGTCGGCTTGGATGTAATCCCACCCTTTACCAAGGTTTGGATTGCGGCACGGAAGTCGCATTCCACCCGAATACCGCTCTTCAACCACCCGATGTTCTTTAGTTAGCCTATTCACTGCATAAATCATGGTTGATTCTCCTCATTCCAAATAACACGAAACAGCGTCTGTTCCGCGAATGTGGATCCGACATCGCCTGTGCTGATGTCAATAAGCCGTATTTTGTCGATACCCGTGCGCTCGCTTAATGCAGGCCATGTACTGCGCTGTTTGAGCGCAATCAGCAATGCGCGGGCGCGTGATTCGTCGTGGTGGTGTTGGGCGTGGGTCATTCCTTAAAACCCCGCGTAGCAATAGCAATAGGGTTGTCTTTTGGGTAGATAACACCCTGCGGGTCAACATAAGATCCATCTTCCTGAATGCCGCCATTGCCTAAGAGCTGGTTGTATTCGTCACACTCGCTCCAGCCGCAAGGGCAGCCCCAAGGCCCGTAAATAATACCAACACCTACATCAGCTTCATCTCGATAGCATTCGTGGCCGCAGTTTTCGCAATTCATGTTCATATCTCCTGTCGTGTTTGCACCCCCAAACAATAGCCCACCCCGCAGCCTCGCAGCTAATGGTATTTTTCTATCGACTCACGCCACTCTATAGCCACCACCTATAAACGGCAACGCCCCGGTAGGTGCCGGGGCGTCTGGTACACGGGTGTCGCTTCACAGCGCCGTGCCTGTTGTAGATAGATCACCCCCTTATGTCGGCGTGGCCGTATCTGATTTTAGTGTAGCACAAAAAAAGCCCGCTATATGAGCGGGCAATCGGTCTAAGGTGTTTGGTGCCACAATGACGGAATCGAACCTCATAGCGTTAGCGCCGGATTTACAGTCCGGTGAGCGTCCCAGCGCTCGGTATTGTGGCGAAACTGGGGCAGTCTTTCCTGCCAGTCATATGCTATAACGTACATAAAGCGGGCGGTCTTTTCGGCGCATTGCCACTCCATTACTAGATTGCTGCTGTTGGCTCTAGTTGCCTCATTGGTATTCACCACACCGCCAATACTATCCCACACCGGGCAGCGGGTCAATTATCCACCGGCATAAATAGCACCCAAAAAAAAGACCGCCAGAAGGGCGGTCAATAGGAGGAGCAACACACAACAAGGAGTGGGTAGAGTATGGCAGCGTTAGGCCGTGGTGTCTAGCACCTCGTTCCCTTAACCACCATAAAACCAGTGCTCCCGCCGGGTTTAGCAGGCACTAACGCAGTCGCACAGCCGTACCTATCAACGACGTCTAGCGACCCTAGCAACTGGTCGTATAGGTCGCCCAGTGCGCTGTATTCGAACGACTGCGATGCCCCAGACGGCGCGGCCTGTGACTTCACACGACGACCCCCACCCGAAATGGCAAGTAGACCCACTAAGTAGTAATAAATGAGCGCTTGGTCGGTGGTGTCTACGCCGTTAGCATCCAGGCACGCCTGAATGCCCTGAGATTTTGCGACCACCAGCGACAGTAGTGGGGCGGGCATTGTGATGCCCAGCTCGCGTAGGTAGGCGGCGGCTTCATCAGTCGTTATCATCAGACGCTGCCTCAGTGTCTAAGCTAGGCTGTTCCGGCTCTTGTTCCTGCCTAGGCTCGCGTTTCTTGCGCGGGCGCTTGGGGGTGGCGACTTCCAGAGTCTTGCCCTTGTTGCTAGAGACAACGCGGTATTTGTTCGCCCATCCGGTAAAATCGTCCGGCACTTCAACCTGCGTACCAATGGGTAGCATTTCGCCTGTGCTGCGATAGACGCCACGACGGGTAATTTCGATTAGCATATTATTTGGCCTCGCTTAACTGTTGCTGCAATAAGTAACCTTCCATCTCCCACACTTTGCTGCGTGCGTTTTCACGAGAAATGCGCTGTCCGATCTCTTCGTCAAAGTTCGCCTTACTGACGGTTGCCGCCTCGCCTCGCACGGTGAAACCGTTGCGCAGGGTTAGCTCGCACACCATTACTTTGCCGCTAGGTAATGTGGTGAACGTTTCGCCCACAATAACCGCATCAATGGAATCAGGCGTAAGGCGAGGGGCGTTTAATCCCTTGTCTTGAATCGCCTGCTCAATAGCTTGATCTTTCATAATTGACTCCTAAGATGTTTCCCTGATTTTAGCACAAAAAAGCCCGCGCTGTGGCGGGCTGCGGCTGGTCATTTGCTAGGCGAGAAAAGAGCGAAAACATCACGCTTCTGGCGTTTTATCATTTGACCTATTCCAGACAACTTAACCTCGGTGTCAGTATGCTGCCTGCGCTGCTCGTCCGATAGCTCTGCAACCCTAGTATGCGTGAGTATTTTACTTCCCTTTTGCAATCCTTTTGCCACCTGGGCCATCGCCTGCTCGGCAGCATAACGCGCCTGTTCGCTGGGCGGGACAATCCTATAACCTTGGCCCCTAACGTTTTGCAGTGCAACTTGCCGCTCTACTAGCAAATAATCCCTCAGAGCGTCCACGCGGCTCATGGCCTGCCACTGCTTTTCCTGTACTTCATCCAAATGGCGCGGTTTTTCTAATTGCAGGGCATATGCTAGCCAGTCATGGGATAGCAAATCTCCATCTCGGTGATTAGTCCTGTCGTACTCATTGATTGCGTGCTCCAGCCATGCGTCCATTACTTCACCTCCTCAACGTCGAATCGGCCAAATTTTGGGCGGTAGTCACCAATGCCGCAGTACATTCCTGCTTCTTCCAGCATTTGCTTAACCTCAGAGCGGTTAATAAGTGCCGGGTCATACATTATAGTGAACTGGCAGGCCCACTGCTTGAAGATAGGACGATAGCGCATTAAGCGGCTGGTGGTGACTTTTACCGAACGGGCGTCATACATGCCAGCGGCCCACATTCCCTCAAGGTCACGCGGGCCTTTGTATTCAACCGCAGCCTCAGGCTCTACCACTTCGATAGCCCGCTTGAAAACCTTGCCCAGGCGACGCAGCTTGGCCGACTCATATAAAGCGCCTTCGATAACCTTGTCCGGTATGCAAGGCCCTAGATCATCTGTTCGATACATGCCGCCCGCCCATTCGCTTTTGGCGATAGCTTCATGATCTTCGTCTGTTTTTTTACGCTTACCTGTCAGCTCCTTATGCGCTTTTGTGGCAGGGTGAAGCGGATCAGCGAACTTGTCGCTGTGCATGAGTAGCGGGCGGTTGCCTGTAATTCGTACTTTGATAATTTCCATGATATGCCTTCTCTGAGTTGGTGTTGGTGCTTGCACCGGAGGGCACCCGAACCGGATGCCAACCGCTGTAAACAGCCCTTGCGTTGCCTTTCCTCGCCAGAGCAGGCCTCGCCACGCCCGGCCTCACCCTTCCACTTGGTGGCTACCCACCGCCTAACACCTGAAACAGATGCTAGACGCTTTGCAGCCCTTGCCTTGCCAAGCCCGGCTATGCCACTCCATGTCCAGCCATGCCGCGCCACGCCAAACCTCGCCTTGTGGCAGCTATCGCCACCCGGATCAACACTGTTACCAATGTATCACCGGCTGATTACAGCCCTTGCGTTGCCCGTCCGAGCCCGGCCTAGCCAAGTCACGCCTTGCCCCGCCATGCGGGCACAAAAAAGCTGCTCATTTAACCGGGTCAGAGAAGGGCTTGGGCACCCACCGGATAAAATAAGCAGCTCATTTATTCCCAATTTCTTAGCGGCTCTGACCCCGCGTTATGTGTTCAATTTAGCGCGTCTATGTTCGCGCGTCAATACCTACGCAATAAAAAACCCCAGCCTAAGCCGGGGTTTCTGTTTAGCGCCTAGCGGTTAGGAGCCAACACCATAGAAAACTGCGGATCGGCCATTTGCGTCTGCAATAATTTCAAAACCCATCGCCCCGGCGATAAGCATATTGTAGTCTGCCATGGGGTAGTCGCGCGGCATCATCTGCGTGCCAACGGGCATACCCACAACCGGGCGAATGTAGCGGCGGTTAGGAACAAACGCCGTCCACTCGTTACCAGAAAGCGCATAATCAACCTTGATTTCATTGATTCGGCGGTTAGTGGCAAGCCGCTGGAAGCGTGTACCAGACAGGTACTCATCCTGGTTGTAAGGCAGGTCTAGGTTGCGCGCAATTTCGGGCGAAACATAGAGGTTCATCGGCTCGGTAACGAGGTTATCGTCAGCCGCGCCGCCCAGCGTGGTCGCCAGGAAGCTTTCCCATTCTGCGGTAGTTGCGGTGGTTAGGTCGATGCCCGTCATATCGACAGATTGAGTATACGGCGAGTTACGAATGCCGTAGCCCTGGTAGCCATCAAACTGGATAGTAGGATCACCGTCCAGTAAGTAGTTAGCCATATCAGTGCGCATATCGTACGTGGCCTTTTCTACATCTTCGGCCCATGCGTCAAAGTCGTCGTTTTGCAGGACGTTCCACTCGCGGAAGCTGCGCCCGACGCCATTAGTGAAGATAGGAACCGGCACGCCACGGAAGTCGTAGTTGCCTTTATCCATTGGCTGTGGCTTCTGGCCACTGATAGAGCGCTGAGTCGTGTTCGCGCCATCAGAGTTGAAACGGTAGCCGTGAACGACCTTGCCGATATTCACAGTAGTAGCCAGTGGCATCAGGTCGCCCATGATGACTTGACCAGCGTTGTCGCGCATTACGCGAGCGGTCACGCTGTCTAGCTGTAACCATGGCTGCGGCTTGGTGATGGCATTGCCAACAAGCTCTTGCTCACGCTGGGCAAAGTAGCGGCGGTTGAGTGAAAGCTCCTGCCACTTTTGCGCGTGCAGCTTGCTGTTAGTGATTAACTGCTTGTCAAAATGTAGCATTACGCAATCGCTCCTGTAGCTTTGCGAACACGCAGTAAGTCTGCCTCTGCGAGTGTCACGGATTCTTCTGAATAGAACAGCACTTCTTGCCCAGTGGTGGCTGCGGCTAGCGTACCATCGCCAGCGGATGCTAGTTCAGTAAACCCCTGCACGTAAGTCCCAGCGGCTACGCGGACATTGAAGAACTGTTCATCAAGTGGGCGGGCGGCAACCACGGTATCACCAGCTGGGATAACATCGTCCGCGCCTTCCAGCTTCATGTAGTTCTCTTGGGCCACCAAGTAAGTTCCGCGCGCACCAGCGGTGCCATGTGGCTCAAATTCATCACTGGCGTTAACCGTAACGATAGAGCCGGGGGTGATGTCCACAGCCGACGGGCGCTCCATTACCTGCGGCAACAGCTCGGAGACCGGGCCTGCGTAGATTTTGCTATAACGAGCCATTAGATTGCCTCCGGTGCTTCAAATTCAAGTTTATCCGCATTGGTGCTCAACCGCCCACCATTCAGCGGATGATCCGCGCCCTTCGGTGCCTTGCAGTTGCGGGCCATGATGCGCAGCGCGTTAACGTCGAGCGCTTTGGCTTCGTCTTCGGTTGCTAGCTTAGCTTCTACCACGGTTTCAACCAGCGTGGTTTTTTCGGCTTCGGCAGCGGCTTCGGCTTCGGCGTTAATCGCGTCGAGCTTTTCTTGCAGGGGTTTGACTGCGTCAGACACGGCAGACGCGATAGCTTGCGCCTGATTCGCTTGCAGTGTTTCGGCCTGCTTATCGAGCATGGCCTGTAGCTCTTCAGTCGTCATTTGCGGTTCCTCGGTAGACGTTTGAGAGTTGGTTTGCAGGCCAGCGGCCTCTTCGGGTTTATCGCCGTTCAGCACGGCGCGTACTGCGTTTTTGATGCGTTCGACTAAGCCGCCGTTGCGCTGCCGCTTCTCGGCCCGGTCATATTCGTTGACCATCTCCCACGCCATCATGGTGAATAGGTCATCGTCCATCTCTAGCTCTGAGTTAACGACCTCGACTTGCTCGCCCGCGCTGTTGACCATCATGCCAACACCGTCAGCGGTGCCAATGGCGGGCGTTTCAGAAATCAAAATCGCATCGTGGTCGAATGCAAAGCTATTGCCTACCCACTCATAATCAGCGCCTTCGGGGGCTGGTTCGCGCTGCATTAGCAAGCCAGTGCTGGTGCTGATTGGCTTGCCTTCGTTAATCGCTGCCAGCAGCTTGCGCCCGTTCTCGCTGTTCTGGGCAAACTCAACGTCGATAACCTTATCGGCAAATACGCGGTCGCCCTCGATGCGCGGATTAGTGTTCCACGCGCCCGCCCAGAAACCATTGATAGCCTCTGGCGTGCGTGCGCTAACAAACTGGTTATTCACCACCGGATGCCCTAGCGGCGCGGGCAAGCCTTCCAACTGCTGGTAGCTCGCCTCTAGCTCAGCGCGTGGGTAGAAAATATTGTTTAACACCGTGTCGAACTTCGCCACAGCGCTAGGCACCACGATAACGTCACGGCCATTGCGCTTTTCGCGCTTGATAGCAGCGTTGTTGACGCGGTGCTTAATGTTGACGCGGATTTGGCTCATAAATTTAGCCTATCGAAACAATGCTCGCAGTATAGCACAAGGCTATCTGCGCGTGCAAAGTGGTGCAAGCGGCAATGATGAATCCAAAGGGTATGGGCAGGATAACGGCTGGATAGTAAAAACCTTACTAAGCAGCTAATCGAAAATATAATCATTCTCACTCTATAAGACATTGATTTATATATATTTTTTTATATATATCTCTTTAAGAGTCTCTTAAAGGGCTTATTTTACGCGCAGGATAGCAGAATAGCAGCTTAGTAGGGTTGGGTTGTCAATTTATCGAAAATTCGATTTCTAATTGACCCGTCTACTATTCTGCTATCCTGCTAAGAAGTTGTTTTGTATGGGTTTTTTTGACTATTCAGCGTGCTATTTAGCGTTACTCTGCGTTGCTAACATGCTGTTTCTGGTGGGATTTATCTAGTCTAGCCTCGGCTGCGCCTAGATGCAACAAAAAACCCGCCGGGGTGGCGGGTTAGGTGCACGAATGGCGTACCGCTAATCGCTTGCCAGCCATTGGGCATGGTGCATTGCATCCTGTATCTGCTCGGCCAGCGTGCTATCAACGCACTCTGGCAACTCAATATCACTACCGTCCGGCCCATACATGTTGAGCGATGCCGCGCCGCACTCAACATTAACTTCAATCACGTACCCGTCTGGCAGGCTCTCTGCCGCTTCTTCAATCGCTTGATCTACGCTAAGTTCACTCATCCCAAGCACTCCATCACGTAGAATTTATCCCAAACATACCGCCCATTAGCAGTACGCTCCAAGTCCTTCATCAGCTCGTTACGCGCCTCTTGTAGCTCGCTGATAATCTGCGCTTGGCCCACCTCCGCATCAGCCTCGCGTGTCTCCATGCTACCGTCATCATAGCGCAGCACTAGCCGGGCAATGACGCGCCACCGCAACGGCGCGTGCGTGGCATACTGCGCAATGTCATGGTATTTATACGCCGGAACATGCGCCGGAAACGACCACTCACCCTCAAACTCCCCGCCGATATGTCTTCCGGTGGCGCGTAGACCCACACACCAGCGGCGGGCGTTCGTCTGGTAGTGCTGATACTGCTTCTGGCTTACCAGCCGCTTACGGCGCTTAATTTCGCGCGCCTGGGCGCGTTTTTGGGCGCGGTTCATTTCCTGGCCCCCAATAAAACAACAGCGACTGCCAGCCAGATATTTACCACAACGTAAGCTGCTGCTTCCCCAACGCTTTCATTAGGTAGAATTAACCCTGCAAAAAACCACAGAAAAGCAAGGAACATCGAAAAACAAATTACCACATCAATTCTCCTCTGATTCACCCGGCGCATAAACAATCGCCGCCTGTATCGCGAGCGCCATATCACCAAACGGCATGTACATTTCGCTGGCTGCGTCGACCATTTCGGTAGTTGGCTCGACGGGTACGCATTGCCACCCCTCCGGGCAGCGCGCCTGCCATGCTTGCCAAGCGCTGTATGTTGAATCATCGATATAATCGCCGCGTGAATTTTTCATAGTTAAAAGCCAGCATCCATCCTTGTCCTTATTCTTTCTCGCCCACGCCTCAAATCTCTTACGCTCTGTCATAACTCCATATCCTTCAGTTCTCGTTGCAGTCGGCGCTCTTCCAGACGGCGATCAATATCCAACCGCCGTGAATACCGACTGCTGGCGTATAGGTCGTTGCGGATGCGGCTTTGGTGTTTGGTTTCGCTGGATCCGCCTTGGATTTTGCCGGTGAATTGGGGGATGGTTTGGGTGGTCATTGTGGTGGCTCCGTAGGTAGCCAATAAGTAGGGTTTGCAGCGACCTCAAATTCACTGCCTTTAACAAACCACCAGTCTGGTAAGTTGCCACCCCCATCTTCCCACGTGTCCTCAAAAGCACCGCCCCAGCAGACGACTTGAAAACCTTCCTCGCAGGAGCTAAGGCCTTCGGCATGCGCGTGGTAAAGACAAAGCGTTTTTGATTCTGGATTTTCGCAAGCACAGCCATCATGGCTGCATTTATCTTCACACCAAACCACAATGTCTCTATTTTTTGGTGCTGTACTTATTGGCTGCCATTTATTCATCACGCTTTCCTCCATGCCCGCGCTAGGCGGGCGGGTTGGTTATCTTCTCTGCTGAATTGCTTCTTCAATAGTAGGGTGGCGCTGATAAAGCCTGCCCTCTCTCCTATCTCTTTGATGCATTAGTATCTCAATATGAGTAGGCGAACAGGCGCTTAACTCGACTCTTATACACATATCGTGCGCGCCAATTACTAGGGCCGTAAGCCCATCGCTGTCATAAGTGGCAATACCATGCCCTGGAATGCGAAAACGAACCCAGCGGCCATATCCCCATTCTGCTTTTCTGAATGTACTAGCGAAGTCGTAAGGCCCGCGCCGCATTGTTTTGCATATTAGCACCACAGCGTTGGCTTCAAATTCAGATAGCTCTCTTTTTAAATAAGCTTCGACCCATTCGACGCGGCCATCTTTTTTATCATCAGACATATCAATCCCTCTCCAGTGGTACCCAAACAATAAACCCCAGCGGCTGCCGGGGCTAATGGTATTTTTTAATCGTGTAGCGGTTGGTGATAGGGGTTATCTATCAGGATTGAAGGCGGCGCGTTGTTTTTGACTATCTGCATTTTCAGTGAGATAATGCAAGTGCACACGAATAGGAGATGAACATGAAAATTTGCACAAAATGCGGAGCAGAAAAAGACTTTGACCAATTTTACAAGCAGGCGAAAGGTAAGGGTTATAGGGGTGCGTGCAAGTCATGCCTAGATGAAGCAAGGAGGAAGAGGTACAAAAAATCATACAAAGGTGGCATGGGGCACAACCAAGGCCGTGTTGAGCTTCCTAGCGCCGATTTGTTAAACGAGCTTTTTATGATCGACGGCCCCAACCTTGTCAGAAAAGTTGCGCGAGGAAGGTGTACAGCAGGCGAAGTTGTTGGAAAAGTTAGAAAAGACGGATACTCAAGAGTTTGGGTTGAAGGCGCTCATGCGCTTGTGCACCGCGTGGTTTGGAAAATGCGCACCGGCCAAGAGCCGCCTAAATATTTAGATCACATCAACGGTGATAGGTCTGATAATCGGTTTGAAAACCTCAGAGAAGCAGACCATTTTATGAATATGTGGAACAGGTCTGAACACAAGCTAAACACCAGCGGATTTACAGGAATAAGATGGCACGATTATGAATCAAATAGATCACGTCCATCATGGGTGGTGAAGCTAGGCTTCGAGGGAAAAGTTATACACGTTGGCTACTTTTCAGACATTAAAGATGCGCTGCGTGCTTTTGAAAAAGCCGTAATTGAAAATCACGGCGATTTTGGTAAAAGAAAAATAGAGCACAACAGAAAAATGGCAAAAGCAATGGGGATTGATTTTTAGCCATCTTTTATGAATGCCGCTCGTTGTTTTTCAAGTCTTTCCTCTAACGGCCCAAGGATGGGCCTTCCGTTATCATCGACCAGCACGCTAACCTGCGAGCAACGGCAGTTAATGCTTTCACCCCCCTGGCTATAAAACTCTGCCACCTCTTGGGCTGTCAGCACCTGCGAGTGCTTACGTGCATGGCTCGCTCGGGTAGTCGGACTCAATGCGCTCAGCCAAAGTAGCTGCGTGTTAATCCCCAGCCGCTCCCGTGCGTCCTGGGTCTCATCCCTGGTGGCCCGCCTCAACGCGCTACCTATCTCAGTCCTGGCAATGGTCTCTGCCCTACGCTCCGCAATGCCGAAACGCTTGCGAATATCCTTCGCCACCGTACGCGGATTCAGCCCATCCTCAACGCCCTGGCTAAGAACGCGCCCCAATTCCGTGGCCGTATCGCCATTGAATGAGTCCATTTGCTCAAACACCCGCGACCTAATCAACGCCACCCGCCGCTGCCACGGCTCAGACGCCAGCACCTGGGTTATCTCCCGCGTATAGTCATCCGTCAGCGCTGCAAGCTGTGCTACGGCGGTTCCCGTGCCTGCCTCATACGCTAGCACCGTTTGCGCGGCCATGTAATCTGGCGGCACTTCAATACCCAGGCGGCGCCGTATCTCTTCGACGATCAAGCGCAGCTCTTCAGCGCTAATCAGGTATTCGTAGCGCGTTTCGTTGGCCACGTAGCCCGGCACCTGGGAATTAATCGTTACCTTACGCTTAGGTATCTCCTCAAACCGCTTTAGCACCCATCGGCGCACGTCCCGCAAGCCGCGCTTTAGGCGGCTGACGGTTTGCTGTTGGAGTCGTGCGTGCCCGATTGGATTCTCAGTGTTGCGGGGTAGGGTGGGGTATTTAGGCATTGTGTCCCCGCATATCCAACCACTTCATCTGCAAATACCACTGAAACGCAGCCACCTCTTGGTATTTTGCGGTTTCGTACCAGTGTTGGTGTGTTTCGGTCATTGATATGCGCTCCCTGGTTGTCCAGGCTCATTGCTGTTAGTGCATTCATAAAGATGATTCGTAGACCTTGGACACCGTTTATTTCCACATTCTGGGCATAAGTTAATTCGAATATTTAGAAACGGATCGCCAGCAATGGCGCGATTAATCTCATCACATGCCATACACCAGCATTCTTTTAAATCACTCATCGCCGCCCTCCTCACTATCATCATCCGCAGGCAACTCAGGCTCTACTAACGCCTCCCAACCCATGATAGCCCGCAATTCGTCACCTGTCGCGATAATCTCCCCGGTGCCTGCCATATTCCGCACGGCTTCGGTCGCGGTTTTGAGCATCGCCAGTTTGTCAGCAAGCGAGGCGTCATTAAGCTCAGACCACATTACCTCATACTCATCACCCGGCACGGGCGGGATGATGCGGTATTCCATCAAGCGGTCAATCAGTCGGCGGATGTCCGTTTGCAGGTCGCCCGCCCGGCGCGCTTGGCAGCGGTTGTTGAAGTCGTTTTGGTCTTCAGTCGATGCCCGCTCGCCTTGCTGGTTGCCAATCAGAACCTTGGTCGGAATTTCCAACGATGCCGCGATGCACTGCACCTGCACCTCGAAATGCTCTTTCGGCTGCGGAACGTTGGCGACCAGCGGGTTAATCTTCCCGCCCGTGGTAAACGCTGCTGCGTCAATGCCCGAGTTAAGGTCGGCCATCATCTCGTTCAGGCGCTCGTTCAGCTCGTCCATACCGACGCCATACGACCGGGCAAGCTCTGGCAAGCTCTGCGAGTCGCTGTACTCAACACTTAGCTGCCGTGAAGCATTCTTCAAAAACCCTTCACCCGAGCCGCCAGTGATCTTAACCACTGAGACAAAATCGTTATACGCCGCTTCCAGCTCGCTCACGCCTTCGCGATAATCACCCACAATCACCACTCGGCTATGGTGAATCGTCACGCTACGCGCAGGCGGTGGCGTGTCAGCCGTCTGTACATTGCCCTCGTTGTAGTTCCACGTTGTCGGCTGGCCGTAACGCGGGCTATTGGGGTTTTCGTCCCATGTTCCGGGCGTTAACTGCCCTTCCCAAGCGGGGATAACCTCAATTAGGTCGCCGCCCGGTTGTAGCTCTTCATCCCATCGCGCATTGTCTGCCACTCGCA
>CEPN01017469.1_pt1 | contig 11937 bp, 18 predicted proteins | sample 530391 | NCBI WGS metagenome assembly CEPN01 (sample SAMEA2620027, study PRJEB7988) | marine metagenome | isolation source: saline water (ENVO:00002010), including
TAAACATTGATTCGTCTCTAGCTTTGAGAGATGATACAGTACGCAACATAGATTTTGGATTTGTAACCATTTCTGGATTCTCAAAAGCTATGTATTGATCTGACTTTTGTTCTATTGCTGAATTACCTTTACCACTATGTACATCTAGTTTTTGTCCTTCGCTTAGTCTTGTCGATGAATATTTTGAGATATGATGAATTGCAATAACAATAACATCTAAGTCCATAGCCATATCTTTCAAAGCATTGGCTATAGTCTCTTGTCGCACAAGATCATCATTTCTTACATATTTAGCAGGGATTCTATCTATTGTATCTACTACAACAATTTTTGCTTCACTATCTTGTACATAGTTTGGCAATTCCTGTATGTCTGGTGACTTACAAGTTAGTTGTATATGTTCAATAGAATTTTCAGCTTCTAGCAAAATCTCATTATTTTTATTCTTACAACTCAAAGCTATTTCGTTCTTAGACATTCCTAGAGATGCTTGCAAGAATCTTCTACTAATAGTTTCTTCATCAACTTCTAAAGACATAAACAAACACTTCATGCTAGGTATTTGCGTAATCAAGTATTGAACAAATGCAGTTTTACCAAGACCTGTATCTCCAATTATTGTGATAAGTTGTCCTGTTGTAAAATAATGTGATTTATTCATAAATGGAAACACATTTTGCAAATCAAAAGATCTCTCAGACCAATCAGTCTGATAGTATTCTGTAAGATTTTCAATCATGTTCTTAGCATTAATAATACTAGCAGTTTCATCTAAGTCTTTGTACTTGTATTTAAAGCACTTGCTATCACAATACGGTACAAGAGTTGGATGATTGCAGCCATGATTGTATTCTCTACGCATTTGATCTACAACAATGCGATTAACTTCTTCCATAGGAAGAGGAGTTTCCATTTTATCCATGTACGCTCTTGCTAGTTGTAAACAACCTTGTTTATCAAGACCTAGTTTTTTATTCCATATAGCTACCAAAGCTTGTAGATGTAAGTGTCTTTTCTTTTCTACTTGACCAGCATTGTATATGTGCTGTGCACATGTAATAATTCTAGTCGTAGATGCGTTTGCATTTTCAAAGACCTTACGTACTTCATTTGTATTCTTTCTACTTACATCCATAGGTTCTAAACCAATAATAGATTCATGTACTATTGTGTTTGGTTTTTTATTAGATGGATCTTTGGCATATTCTATAACTTCGTCATAGGTCATGTTGCCTAGCATTTTTATATCTATAGGAACTTTGTATGTTTTTGATTTACTATTGTAACTAAACCCTGCACGTATCAATCTTCTAGAATCATAGATGTTGTCTATTGCATTCTCAAAGTCACGTTGCATTGTGCTACGTACTTGATATGCAAGGTTTTTACTTACTTGATCTTGGAATCCATATACATCCGCTAAGTGTATGTGGAACCCAGTACCAGAAAACCATATGTTGTAATGATGTTCTCTGATACTAAGTTCATCCATTATCGAAATAACTTTAAATACGTCATCAATAGTTTGTTGCCCTGCAATATCTCTATCAGGAGATTTAGCATAGTCAATATCAATAACTAGTTTATCTACAGATTGTACACCATCGAATCCAACTACCGTTTTGTTCTCTTTGAGGTATTCGACAATATCTTCGCTGTATAAATACATGCTTCTGTATATTTCTTTACCTATATTCTTTTTAACAATATCTGAGAAAGATTCGATGTTAACTACCTGATTGCGATTAAACACATTAGCAATAGCATATTCTACGTACCATGTGTCATTCATGGTCTACAGCTCTATGCCGTCTAGTTGTACTTCTGGTGTAGTTTTTTCTTCTTTAACATTGCTGCCAAAGTTAAAATCAATTTCACTATTCTGGTCATTAGAAAAGTTGTAGTTTTTTATGTATCCAGCTTTTGCTGAATCCAAAACCATCTTTTTCAATATACCGTCAACAGAGCCAGCTTGAGCTACTCTATCAAAGTTGTTCCAGTATGGTTTACCAGAATCTTTTAGTTTAGTAGTAGGATACGAGCACATTTTGATTTCACGATCAATACAGTCACGTATCCATTCATCTGGAATACTATAATCTGGTTGCACCAATAGATTTCTTTTGCCTAGTGCACATTCAAAGAACTCTGCTACTTTGAATGCACTACCCCAAGATTTTCTATCATCTAAGGCTATGTCTTTTTTGAAACTACCAAATATAGTGATTTTGTCATCCCAGTCATGTTTTACTTCTGCAGTAAGAAATATGTCTGGAACAAATTTCATCCAAGGTTGTTTAGTTTCGTATTGCACATCAATTGATGTTATGGTTGCTATTCTTTCCATTCCACCTGCCATTACGCCTTCTCCTTCTTATTTTGTTTATTCTTAAAACCTATTTCTAGATCTTTCAACTGTGTGTACTTTTGAAGTATTTCTGCATCAGTACGTTTTTGCTTCTTAAGCCATTCAGTTACACCTTCACTAATAGACTTACCTGTTTTTGTTACAGCATCTTTAAAGTGTACAGAGTTTGAAAGTCTTTTAAGTTTTACTACATTATCAGGTACTGTCTCAACGGTACCTTTTGTATTTTCCTGCAATACACTTACATGGTTTCTGTTATCCATACTGTCTGCATCTGCAGTATCATCTATTGCAAACAAACCATTGCATGCATATTTACGAGCATACGATGAAGTAGCACCTGTAATTTGACTATCATCCATACCTTTCTTTTGTACAGATTCTCTAGCATATCCAAATACAGATATTTCATCACTACCGTCGCCAAATGTAACTGTAGCTTTTACATAGTTGCTGTTACCTATATGTACAATTTCATCAGAAACAGTAAGGTAACATCCATATTCACTAAGTAATGGCTTTACAGCTTGAAATATATCTGCAAGATTACGATAGTTGTATTTGCCAAAATTGTTTCTATGACCTTTCTCAACCTTGAGTGAGGTCTGAAAAATATTCAGCTTTTGATGTATGTTCATGTCTTTCATGTTTATCCTTTTTATTTAATGATTTCATAGATAAAGGAAACGGTGCCATGCACGAGGATGTAGTGTTGTGGATTGCGTGCGGAGCAATATATGACACCGTTATTCCTTTAGGTATAATACTAGCTTATTCCAAACTCAGATAATGTTCTATCGTGTAGTTCAATATGACGTTCTAGTATTTTATTTGGTGGCGTACTCTTTAATGCTTCTGTACAAGAATTGTATAGTGACCATACATTCTGATCCATAAACTCAGAATATGGTGGACTATTCCAATGACGTATAGCATCACTAGCTTGTCTAGCTCCAAGTGTTTTGTGACCAAAAGCTCTGCCTATAAAACTATATGCATCGTCTGTGCTAATAGTTATTTCTTTCATATTTTCAGCATCTTTAACGATGTTTGAAAACTTGTCTTTGCTTTTGTACAATACACTTACTAGCTTGTCTTGTAAGTCTTCAAGTACATTTTTTGTATGTTTTCTCATGTATGTTACATCACCTGTAAATGCCATGTTATCACATACAAATACTGTGCTGCCTGCACAAAAACCATTAGACATGCTTTTGTCGTGACTGCTACGTATACCAATAGCTTGACCCATTTCTTCGTTGCTTGGATCTTTGTACTGCAACAATCCAAAGAATCGTTGCTCATTTTTAGATACAGCTAATTTCTGATCTACAAATTCTAGATTTAGTAAATCATCACAAATACGTTTTGTGTTTGTTAATAAATCAGAAAAAGCTACTGGTTCATAAGTATCTGTTTTTTCTGGTAGTTCTATTGCAGATAGTTCTGCAAAGTTTACTTTTTTACCACCACAATGTATCATAAAGCTCATGTTGTTACTCCCTTTTTTTATAGTATTAAAACTACGTTTTCTTTTGCTGGTATTACTGGTGCTATCATTGCACCAGTATAAGAACATTTTCTTTTTTCTGTTGTTTCAAGTAATCCATCTTTTTTCAAATCGTTTACTCTTCCACTAACAGCATTAATTTCAAAGTTTGTCATATTAGATATTTCTCTTAAAGACAATCCTTTTTTAGTATTTTGATAATGATCTCTTACTAAATACAAAATCTTAGACTTCTGTGTTTTTCCAATACCACTTTCGTTTAATTGTTTGTATGCTAACTTACTTGTTTCTGCTATCATTACTTACTCCTTTTTAGTAGACATAATCTGGATAATCACAATGTTCGCCAGTAAAGCCACAACCTTGACATTCAATCCAGTCACTTTTGTTAGTTGTGCTTATGATAATTATATCTCCACAATGTCCACAATTAACAACATTATATCCTAAATCTTGAATAGCTTCTAGCCTTTCTTTTTGCTTAGATAATTCTGTTGATTGAGGCTCTATTATTGATGGTTGCATTGCATTGTCCTATTTTTTCAAAAACATTTTTAAGACCAATTCAAATTGATCTTCTATTTTTCTAATGTACTCTTTGTTTTCTTCATCAGTTACTTCATAAACCCTATACGCACGTAATGCATCCATAATAGTTTTTACTTCAGTACCTGTATCAAATGCTATAGCTGGTCTAGTATCTGGTGCAGTAGTTTGTTTCATGTTGTTTTCCTTTTAAATTTTGCTTTGCGTCTGACATCAAGACCGTATGGAAGCCAGATAAACAGTATTTTATCTAAGACAAGGAGTTGTAAACCTAGAAAACGTATTTATCAGTCCATAGACAAAGCAAATTATACTTTAGTGATAGCCAGAGCCACTTTGTTTTGTCCTTGTCGCATGCTATCCACGCAGACCCTCGGTGTGTTCCGAGATACCCTTAACGCACATGTTAAGTTGTTGGCGACTCTGGTTCTCACTTCCCTAACCAATGGAGTTATTCCATCTCCGTAACGATTAACTGAGAGATGCCTAACTTACTACTCGCATTCATGATTGTTTGAACTTTAGCTGTGCTGCAGTTCTCATGAGTGCGTATAGTGGCTCCGTCTACGATAACTTCGACCTTGTATCGTCTACGATCTAATACTACATCTGTCGCTTTGTTAGCCAGCTTAGATGTAATATTAAGAATGCCATTTGCAGTCATTGTTACATAACCCAATAATCGTGTAAATTTTAGTGCAGAATTTGCATTCATAATTCTTTCTCCTTTTGTATTATGTACGCTTCATATAGTTTCTTCATATTTTGTGTACTTATGTTGAACTCATACGACATAAAACTAAGTTGATCGTCAATTAAGTCGTCAAGTATTGAGAATACTTTTTCTGCAAGTTCGTCTTGCACAGCATCATTTACTATTTCTTCATGTAAATCATTCATGATGATTCCTTTGAATTTTTTATCAATCCATTTATCACATCATGTACGTTGTTGCATTTATTCATTGCATGATGTAGCAATTCAACTGCTTCCATATTTTCTTTTAGTTCATAGTTATTTATTAAGGTATCTACAGTATCAAGTGATTGCATAATATCATATACATCATCTAACATTGATTGTACTGCAACCATTTCTGAATAGTTATTCATAGTTATTTGCTCCTATAGTTTTCAATATAATTATCTACTTGTGATTCTAAGTAATCTTGTTCACACATTTCTAACTTAGAATTGTATGTACCTGTTTCCGTATATTCCTCAAAACATTCAGGACAATACGGTATATCTTTTGTTATTTTTACAAGATCTCCTAGTAAGGGATGGTTCTTAGTTTCTACTACCTCTTGCCATTCAATAATAGCATTAGGGTGTATTACACATTTCATAGTTTACTCCTTCATTAATTAGCATAGATAAAGGAATCAGTTTGCTGTTTTACTTGTTGTCCACAACTACTGTACTCTATATAAACACTACATTTTACCCTGTGTAAAATAGCTTTATTTGTTGTAATAGTCAATGTTTATGTGCTGTGTGCAAGCTTGTTGCTCAGTATTTTTTTAGTAAATACTGGGTGCGTAGCACTCCTTTTTTTTAAAAATTATGTTCATGAGTAAGGGTAGCCTAGACGTCTTGTTCTAGACGTTGTGCACTTGTTCTAGATCTACCCTTTAGCTATACTCATGTGCAACTGTTGCATTTGCAAATTATTTGTACAATACAAAGAGATTAACTACTTCTAAGAGTAGCCTCGTCCGAAGACTCCAATCTCATTATATGTTACTTATTCATAGGTCTTGCTATCATAAACCGTACGGCACTTCCATTGTCAGATTGCTTTTCGGTTTCTTCAAGAATACGTAGACCATTTGGTATAAGCTGTTCTTCTATAAAAGAATCAAGCTCTTCAGCAGAACCCTCTTCAAGCTTTACCCAGACATTATGAAATATACTATCATCTGTACATTTAACTATCTGTTCAACTGTAGTGGGTTCATTTTTCCACATACCATCTTCATCTTTTTCAGATGATTGAAGCCAAAGAAGAGATTCTTTGGTGTTCTGTTGTATTGATCTACGAACATCGTTCAATGCTTTTTTAGCAACGGTTTTAAGATCTTTCATTATTTACTCCTATGTTGGTTAGTTATGGCAAAGTTGCCAAAGATTAAGGAAACAGTACTACTTTGCAAGACCAGTTTTATAATGATGGACAAATGTCCGTGATTTGTCGCAACTGGAACGACATTAACCCTATCTTGCTTTGGGCGATGGCCCTAACTACCTCCATCTGTAAATTGATTAGTAAAAATATTTGCAAGACCAATTACTACTTTACTCTCGAATTGGTAAGATATTGTACCCTATCTTGCTTTAGGTTCGTGTATCTATGTCTACACGATGACTTATTCATAGATTAAGGAATCAGTATTTACTTACCATACTTAAGTAATCTCTTTGCAGTCATTATTAACATATATAATTCACTATTATCTTTTTCTAGTGTTGGATTTCTTTCAAGATAATCGTTTAGTTCTATGTAATTGTCTGCATTCCCATCCATTTTGTGTATAGAATCAAAGCTATCATTAACTAATAGTTTTATCAATCTTTGGATAGCTTTTAATGCATCATATCCGTGCATTTCTTCTATTCTTCTGTTTTCTAAATTTTTATTAAAGTGATACATAATATTCTCCAGTTAGTTATAAGACCCTAGTCTTACATATTTTTGTGTCAAGAGGTCAAACTATAGCAATACTTACCCTTGTAAATATTACAGTTCAACCTCTTGGTAGATGCATTCTATCCTAGTCCGTTCTTACCAGCTCTACTTGGTGGACTTTGGATTTAATTACTTCATGATATTATTCTCCTATCATTAGTTCATAAATTAAGGAAACACTCCTAGTAAATGATCTATAGTTATCTGACTCCAAAGAGAAGCCAGATAACTAAAGCCATTCCTACTATCATAGATGTAGTAAGAAAAGTACATATGATTATAACAGTTACATCATGCAACAGATTCAGTAGCTTGACCATCTTTGCTCCTAAACTTTGTTATGTTATTGATGCTGTTACGTACGATACTACAATGATAACGCACAAGTTCCTGTGGTACATCATTGTCTATTTCTTCTTTGATGGCCTTGACTCCATCAACTGTTTTCTCAACTGCTATGGCTGTTACACCAAGCGTTAACCAGCCTGCGATCTTTGCAGATTCTTTAAGTTTTTCTAACATAATTTACTCCTACATTGATTAGTAATTAGGCACCATGCCATAGATAAAGGAGACATTAGTACATCAAAGTAGTGTAGGGATTTATATATAGTACCGTATTGTAAAGGGGTGTGAAGTAATGGATAGTACTGGGTGCGTAAGCACACAACGTAACTAGATGATTTGAACTCAACATTTCAACCCCTATACAACCTGTCAACAGGGTGGGTACGGTCAACATGTGTCTCTCACTCCCATTCTAGGTATACTTTTTAATGAGTACTTGGAACTAAATTGCATTGTAAGTGTTAGATAGACATATTAACTTAAAGCATTACTTAAATGGAAGATCGATTAAAAAGAAAATACGAAATATTCAATACTCGTACTGGTAAATGGGAAAAAAGAACCATGACAGATGAAGAATTTGAGCATTTTAAGACTAAAATGGCAGCTACACAGGAAGAAATGGAAGCTGAATACCAAATTATAACTAAAATTATAGCTCAAAAACTAGGTTACGATGAAAATCATGAGAGTAGGGATTAAGTAGTATAGTATAGTTAACTATATAAAGTTATCCAATTACTAATTAGTAATGCATTACTAATTAGTAATAGATTACTAATTAGTAATGATTAGAATACAGAGAAAAATTAATGGAAAAAAGAAACATTACAACATCTATACAAAACAAGAAGCTTTGGATAAAAAATTGGATTTTGTACATTGGAAAGATGCAGAAATTAGCCAATATGGATGCACAGACGATAACTATGTCGCTCTCTGCTATGCTAGAAATAACTATACGGATAAAAACGGAACTCTTAAAACATTTGTTAAACTTACCTGTGGAGTTGGCTGGGTCACTCCATTTGGAAGGATAGACTTTCTAAAGAATCACGAACATGGTGTATATAGTAAAACAAACCCTGCTAGAAAGTGGACTACGGAAGAAGCTGGAAAAAAACGTTCTAAAGATACTATTACCGCTTATGCACAAATGCTCATTAGCGATGGAAAGGTGGACTATGACACTCTTAGTAAGATATATAGACCTGATCAGGAAAAGCCAGTTGCAACGGTACGCAGATTCCTTAAACAAAAAGTAGCTAAACGCATGGTAGAAGAAAAATTAAAAGAAATACTAGCAAAAAAGAGTATTTCCAAAGAGTTTGCAGTAGATAACATTGTTATTGCATTAAAAATGGCAGAAGAAAAAGGCGATGTAAACAATTTTCTAAAAGCAAATGACTATCTAATGGATCTATTAGAGATGAAACCTAATAAAAAGATGATAACCGACACAATACAGGTAGATATGACTAAACAGATTGCAGATACGATTGCTAAAGAAGATAGAAGGCTAACATTGCAAAGGAAAAGCGAAGAAAATGAAGCAAGAACATAACACAGAGCTAGAATATCAAGGAGTAACAGACGATCATCTAAAAACACAACAATTAGATACCGCTATCAGAGCTTTACACGTGCTAGCAGTCTTGAAAGACACGAATATAGAATGGATGAACACGTACGCATTAGATGCTTTAAAAGAGATAGAAAGTCTGGGATACACTTATGACGTATTTTCTACTGAATTAAACTAGCAAATGGACATATGGACAACATGTACGTACACACATGCAGGATAACGTAAAATATATAAAAGACAAACTAAAGAATAATATGATTATGTTTGGTAAAGTAATTATGCCAAACATGTTTTCCGTATCTTCCCCTGATTTTCATTATCAAATAGCAGATGCTATCGTTGATAACAACAATAAACAAATAAATATTATTGCTCCACGTGGTCATGCCAAGTCTTCTATAGTTGGCGGTGTTTATCCCCTTTTTCACATTATGAATCATAGTGGAGCAAAGCTTATTGTGCTGGTCTCACGTACGCAAGACCATGCTATTAAATTACTTGGAACCATAAAGGATACCTTGGAGTACAGCAATACTTTCCGACAAATTTATGGTTACTGGGGTCAGCACAATGCAAGGCAATGGGCGAAGAGTGAGGTAGAATTAAAAGACGGTACTGTTATTATATGCAAAGGTACTGGCCAACAGTTACGTGGTATAAAGGTAGGAAGTCAAAGACCAACTCTAATTATCGTAGATGATCCAGAAGATGAGAACAATACCAAAACAGCAGAAGCTATGGAGCAGAATCTTCGATGGTTACTGCAGAGTGCTGTGCCGTCTTTAGATCCTAAAAAAGGAAAGATCATTGTTATTGGTACTCCACAGCATCAACGATGTATGGTAGAGATACTAAAAGATATGAAAGGCTGGAAAAATATGCATTTTAGTCCAGATCTAAAAAACAATGTAGCACTATGGGAAGAATGGCAGCCTATAAAAAAATTAAAACAAAAAAAAGAAGAGTTAGAGTCTATAGGTCGTAGTAGTGTATTCTATCGAGAATACATGTGTCAGATTATAGGCGATGAGGATCAATTATTTCAGCTAGACTATATTCAATATCATGACTATACATTAGAGATAGATGATTTTGGTAGGCATTACTTAGTAACAAAAGATAAAAAAATGCCAGTTAACGTATTTATGGGGGTTGACCCTGCTTCTTCAGTCCGCAAGACAGCAGATTACTCTGTAATTATGCCCATAGCGGTAGACGAAAACAACAACAGGTATATTCTCCAGTATTACCGTAATAGGGCAACTCCCATGCAACTTGCTGAAAGCATCATAGAGTATTTTAAATTATTCAAACCTGTTAAGGTTAGAGTAGAAAGCGTAGGTTATCAAGAAATGCTACGAGAATATTTAAAACAACGATGTAGTGAAGAAGGTATTTTTATATCAGGTCTGGAAATAAAAGAAAACCCTAGAACAAGCAAATCATCAAGACTAGAAACAATGCAACCGTATTTTGCTCAAAAGAAAGTGTTTTTACAAGAAAACATGGAAGAGTTAAAAAATGAACTATTATTGTATCCACGTGGTAAACATGATGATCTTCTGGATGGATTGTTTTATGCTACTAAAAAGTGTTTCCCTCCTGCTCATAAAGAAGTTGAAATAAAAAACAAAAAAGTAGTTGACGAATCTTACGTTGATGATATAAGTTGGAAAGTGGCATAGTTTTGGAACTTTTACTTAAAGTATTAGTTTAAGATAAAAATGCCCCTTTCCACATGCATAGTAATTTAGTAAAAACTGAAGAAGTACAACTAACACAAGATCTACTGTCTGATTACTCTTCTGCTAGGCAGAACTGGGCAAAGCAAGCTGTAGAGGATAATGAGTTCCGAAACGGCAAACAATGGACAGATGATCAGGTTCAAGCACTACGTAAACGTGCTCAAGAGCCATTAGTTGTAAATGTGGTGTATTCTGCAGTAGAGCAGGCAAAAGCTATGCTTACTGCTAACTCTCCTAAATTTCAATCCACAGCAAGGGAAACATCTGATGCTAAAGTAGGCAGGATGTTTTCTGATATTATGGCCTACATATGGGATCATTCCAATGGAAATGTGGAGTTGAAGCAGGCTATCGATGACTACTACGTTAAGGGAATGGGTGCAATGATGGCTTATATAGACCCAGATGCTGATCTAGGGTCAGGTGAGGTTAAGCTCAAATCCATAGATCCATTGGAATTATTTATAGACCCTTCGTCAAAAGACCCTTTCTGCAGAGATGCGGCTCACATAATCATAGGTAAGATTATTTCAGAGACTGCATTAATAGAGCACTATCCAGAATTTGCAGATCAAATACGAGATACAGCAGAAACTAGTTATATTAATACTACGTCTGAATCAAGGCATGGTTTACGCAATGAAGATGTAACCAACAAAAGAAGATTAACTGGTAGTCAAATAACAGGAGAAAGAGAATTAGAAGTATTTGAACGCTACACTAAAGTAAAAAGTTTATACTATAAGATATATGATCCGTTAAGCGATGATCAACGAGTACTAGATGTAGCACAGTATGAAGAATACAAGAAAGAACCTATTGTTGTATTGACTAACGCAGAAGGACAAAAAGTATTTACAGATAAAGCAAACGTAAGAACCTATATGGATATTGCAAAAAAAATAGGTTCTACATACCATTTAATGCTAGATCAAATGACAGGGCAACCTATTCCTATGGCCGGAGAAGAACACGAAGGTTCTGTACCTAATAGTACTTCTACTATAGACATCTTAACAAAAGAAACACTTATAGAAGATAATGGTATTATGGTTAATGAAGTAGAGCTAACACAGATAAAACAAATTGTTAGTGCAGGTGATACAGAGTTATTTAATGTTATTTTGCCAATAGAAGAATATCC
>CEPN01003255.1_pt1 | contig 11729 bp, 25 predicted proteins | sample 530391 | NCBI WGS metagenome assembly CEPN01 (sample SAMEA2620027, study PRJEB7988) | marine metagenome | isolation source: saline water (ENVO:00002010), including
AAATAAATTATTTCTCGTCAATCTTTTAACTTATTTTCATTGTAGAACTTGACACAAATGTCACAAAGTGGTAATTTGTGGCATATTGTTTTTTGAAAATTTAAATTGTTCGCTTCGCTTGGCTGAACGGTAACCACTCCGAGCCTTAGAGGCTACACGATGAAGAATAGAACAATTAACAACCGTCCTAAGGGGTAGCGGTTGTAAATACCTCCTCCATTTATGAGAGGCGACCCGGGACGCTTTCCCCCTTCCCGGGAAAATTTTATTTCTCAACACTAACGGAGGTTATAAACAATGCATACTATAACAACACTAGAAAACAAGAACGTAATTATTACAGTTGCTTATGATAATAATTGGCAAGAGTATGTAATAAATACTACTAGTAAAAAAGGCATTACATCTATTGAAGGCTCTGCACATGAGACAGAGAAACAACCGGCAATAGATACCGCCAACGCTATTTTAAAACAGTTTGCATAACCACACCCAGCCGGGGGGTTTATACCCGGCAAAATTTTAACCTAGAGATCTTTTTATAAAACCCTATCACCGAGGGTAAACGGTGCAAAATTTTTCTCAACAAAAACTAATGGAGGTTACAAAATGGTAACAATAAATAAGACTCTAAAATCATTTGATTTTGATAAATCAGATATAAAAGAAGTTCGCTTAAATATGATAAAAAAAACTGATTTTGAAATAAATGATTATCGGTTCATACATGCTGATGATATAGATGATATTTTATCAGATGAGTTACAAAGTGATTTATATATCTTAGGCTCTTTTAATGCGTGGTTTATTGCTGACATTCTCGATTTAGATATTAAAGTTATCGAAATGATGCAAGAATGCAACGGATACGAAGCTCTAGGTAAAATGCTAGTAAGACACATTGATACAGTAGTAGAGCAGTACATTAAGCACGATGGCTACGGTCACCACTTCGGACATTATGACGGCAACGAACACGAGTTCGGTGACTGGTATTTCTTTAGAGTTAACTAACAACCGACCCAACCCGGGGGCGAATAATACCGGGTAAAGATTTTTCTAATAAACGGAGGTTATAAAATGAACATTGAGGAATATTATAGAAAAGGTCACCAAGTTAAGGTAAAAATTGACGGCCAATTTAATGTATTGACTTTAAAGTTTTTACCCGGTGACGCTCTAAATAATTCTTATGGTTATAATACTATAAATAATACGAGTTGTCACTCATTCAGCAAACCGCTTGAGTTTATAGCAAAGGGTAAATATCCAACTGTATTTAGAACCGGTGGACATGTCTACGAAATACTAGATAGAAGAAAATAACACCCTACCCGGGAGGGTAAACCCGGGAAGATTTTTCTTAACTAATGGAGGTAATACAGTGCAACATAATACAAACATATACGAAATATACAGAAACCTAGAACCTGAGAAGGGACACAAAAAGACCCTTGAATTTCTGCTTGATGTGGTGACTATGGGATTTAGTGCCACATGGGACAAAGACCAACGCAAAGAGCAAATTGAAATACTAGATAGGAAAATTAGAAGATGGTTTGATATGGACGGTTCTAATATGTTTATAAACCCTAAAAAATAACAGAAGGACACGCTAAACCCTAGCCGGGGAGGGTTAGACCCCGGCAAAGAATTTTCTTAATAATAATGGAGGTTAACACAATGAAAACACAAATAATAGACATGAAGCCTAGCGATGTAATGAAAAAAATCGTTAAAAATGCATTAAATATTAATGCTATGGATTTACACCTGAATCAACATTCAAAAGTAATTCTAAAGCGTGTATTTGGTGCATTGCGTCCGTGGTGGAATAGTGCATACGATACCGACTTAGAAGGTAATGATTTTAATGTCCCTGAAGTTCAATATGATTCGAATTATTATTCTTTAGAGCAATTCAGCGACAAAGATAATCAGTTGCTTAGTGATTTTTGCGAGGTAATTGCAGATGCTCTTGGATATGTAAACATGGACGAACACCAAGAACAAATCGAAGACGAATGGCACAAAAGCGAAGAAAGTGATTTTTTATAAATTAACCAAGACCCCGGATTTATTCCGGGGCAAGATTTTTCTTAACAAATGGAGGTTAACCAATGCCAATCAATGATAAAATAAGTACTATTATTTTACATTCTTGGACTAATGCGAAGCGGTTCGCTTTGTTGCTTAAATCTATTGATGAAACAATAGACCAAGTAGACAACAACCCTTGTAAGTATGATTCTGAAGACCCATGGGTTTTAGATTTACAGAATTATAGGGATAGGGTCGCAATGGTTTACGAGAGAGTAAAAGCAAGGAGTGTTTTACAATGAGTATACTAAAAAAACATCCGGAAACAGATATATATCAGCATGAGTGGGAAGCTTATTTAGACGCTCAAAACTCAGGCGAGTATAATATGTTGACTGATGCAAATGAAGTAATGGAATACTATGGAATCAAAAAGGATACCTATTTCACTATTATTAGAAACTGGGATTCTTTATTTAAATACTTTGGAGGTTAATACTAGATAGGGCGGTCAGGATTATCTAACCGCCCAAAGATTTTTTTAAAATAAAATGGAGGTTATAAAATGATAAAAGCACTAGAAGAGATGCAACCGTATGAATACCAACCGGTTATGTTATGGGAAGATGGAAAAGTAGAACATTCTGCAAGGGTTTGTTCTGTTTGTGATGATGGAATGTTAAGGGGTTATGTTTTATTTGATGGGCAAGAATATGCGTGTACAGATGAATGTTTATATAAGCTGAAAGACCATAAAGGTAATTTATGGACATTAGAGTCGTTTAGCGATTATTACGAAAATTATGAAGATGAAAACAGTGATTGCTATTGGACTGATTGGTATGAATGCGATGAATACGAGTGCCATATTTGCGAAGCAATAATAGGTGAAGAAGAATAACCAACCTAGCCAGAAGGTTAAATCTGGCAAGATTTTTCTCAATAAAACAAAAGGAGGTTTATAGTGACAAACTATAATACAATACTAGATAGGGCAAAAGCTCTATTAGAAGCAATAGAAAATAATACAACTACCATGTGGGAAGGTTCTTTAGAAGAAAGCCATTTAGTCGTGAAGTTTTCTGACGGAAAAGTTAATAATACTCATGAAAATGCAGTTACACTTGACATTGAACAATATGACGGTATCTATAAATCAATTAAGGCTTTAAAAGAATCTATAAAAGAGACTGAAAAAGCTATCTATGAAGAAGATGCTAGAAATCACCCGGTTTGGAGAGAAACACAAATCAATCCATACCGCAATAGAAGCAATTCACCATTTGAGTTTATAGATGGTGACTACGATTTGGATGCTGGACACGAAAATTGGAAGGTCTGGTGGGAGTCTGAAGAGATTTTTCTTTATGTCAGAATTGGCTGGACACACGATGATGGTAGAGATTGGAGTGATGTAGAAGTTTATAATTGGAAGTCAGAAGAAGACACAATCGAATGGCTAAGAGATAGAGAAGTAGATAAAGAAGATGAGTTAAGTGATGAGTTTATTCTTGATGAGGCTCATGGTCTGCAAGAAATAGTATGCTTTAATGATGGTTATCTGATTAATGAAGAAAAGGTAAAAGTGGTCTAGGGATCATTTTGTAAAAAGGTAGTATGGTACTAGATAGGGTTCGATTCCCTTCCTACCTTCTGTCGCATGGTGCGACTAATCTCAACAATAAAATGGAGGTAAACAAATGTTTACGATTAATGTAAAAAACGAAATGACCGATAAAACTCTTTGTAATATCTTGCAAGGAGCTTTTGATGGTGGTATTAATTATTGGTGTAAAGAAGTTGGATTATGGGGTGATAAATACGACCCAGAACTTGATGATATTGTTTTTGATAAATACAACGAATTACCAGATTATGCATTTGATAATATAATAAAAGAGAAGATGTTGTCATTAGTATTTAACTACGACAATGATGAAGATGCTGACTATGATAAATACTCTATAGGCTTTACAATGTTAGAGCCAGAAGATTCTTGCCACATAAAATATCTACAGTACGATGGTTTAATTGAAGGTTTGGAAAAATGGATGCAACAAAATAAAAGGTTTTCTGTTGGACACGATGGTGACCATTTAGATGCCGGTGATTGTGATGAAATAGTGCAGATAGCTCTATTTGGAATGGTGATATACGGATGAGGAATGATTCAGAAGACCTAATAATAGTCCTAGATAAAATGACTGATTCTTTAGACAAGTTTATTGAAGATATTGGTGACGAACCCTACAAACTTCAAGTTGTTTTTGATGGAATGTTAGCACCTATTTTCAGGTATTTATTGTTTTACAAGGGTGACTTTTTTGATGATAATTATGATGTAATAGATTTCGTCAATAACAACCTAACTAAAACAATACGATTTATGGAAAATGAAGATGAAATTGTTTAGAGAAAAGAGTAAAGAAAGGGAAAAATGAGCGAATACAGACAGAGACAGAAGTACATTGAAGAAGAAGTTGATAATGTAGTTTCAATCAGGGCAAACATTACAGAGCAAGATTACTTGCAACTGAAATCCAATGCCATGTTAAAAGGACTAACACTACAACAATACTTTGGACAAGTGCTTCGCAAGGTCGTCACATCATGAGGAGGTAATTGAAAGACCCCAGATTTTACTCTGGGGTCTTTTTTTTTACCTAGACATTGGCAGTGCGTTTACATGCATGGCATAACTAGGTGTTTATTGCAGTATCTTTATCAGTCTCTCATCTCGTAAATAAACCTAATACTGAGATATTTTCCACTTACCATGCACCTCGTTTATGTGTTCCCGAGATGCGTTTTATTGTTAAGTATTGTTGATAGACTATCTGTTGCCAAACACTACTGCAATGCTTTCCACCTCTCTCTAAGTAATGATAATAGCATTTCAAATCGTGCCGGACTTAAATGAATAAGTAAGCCGGGATATTTAAAAATTTGATGCTTCACAAATATTAATTCCTTGATCCCTAGATATTCTTCTGCCTGAACATATTTCTTAACACATTCTTGCCATTGTGGGTCATCATCATAACATTCCTTATCTGATAAATTTTGTAACCATTCTGGTCTATTATTCTTCTTCATCATCTAAATCATTTCTATCATCATCAATAAAAACTTCAACAGATATATCACATCGCATACAAGTATATAAAGTTGCAATGCCTTCTTTATCTAAAATACCTACATCTTGGTATTCATAATCATTTTCCCATTTAAGCATGTCATTGCACCTACCGCAATTCCACATTATACTATTTCCCCATGCATAGGTAAGTTCTCATTACAATCATCACATACAAGATTTTCAGAGACATTATTCTCTGGTTCAGAAGGTATGTAAGTATAATTAAGATGTTGACATTTATCCTGAATCTGAATCAGTTTAATCGCACAATAAACCAGACCGTCCATTACTTCCTCTAATGTTTCTTCTACCATATCTCTGGGGTCGTCTAATTGTATCTCATCACCATATTTCTTAGCTCCTACAAGCATTCGTTCAGCTATCATATCAACAATTCTATCATTTATAGGTAGCTTCTCCCCTACCCTTTGCACTTTGGACATGTCCTTAATTCCTTTCCAAGTCTAACATAAGACCGGTAATACAAATATAATCTTCTACCATACCTATATGTTTCTTCCCAGCCAACATCACATTTACCACAACGCATTACGCTTTTATCAGCGTTATCAGTTGTAGTATCTGTTATAAGATTCTTTTGTGGTACTTCTCTTTCTTTACTTATCTCTATTGCATCTATTACCCATTGAATAGACTTTTCCTTATCATATATAGCCAACAAGACCGCATCCTATCTACCTCCGGTTAGTCACAAACACCTTCCTCACAATTAGAAGGGGCAATGCCTTCGTACTCAATAATCTCACCATTTTCCATGCCCTCATTAATCATCTTTTTCATAATATGAGCATTCTGGACATCCTCATTAGAAGCTGAAGATTCTTTACCCTTCATAATTAAAATACCTAATGCTTTTAATATCAGGTCTATACCTTTGTCATCTGTTATTATGTTAATTTTCATTATCATCCTTTAATCTGGTTATTTTATATATTTCACCTCTGTCCTCTTTAAACAGTACCCAATCACAACTCCCAAGAGCTAACCATTTAGGTACAGTCTTACGAACCTTACATTGAATTTTTATATCATCTGCTAAGATGTCTACATCTTCATCGAACCCTAGTGCCTTACCATTAGAACCCCATGCTCTTTTAGCATCATATCCCATTTCAGTAAGTTTATCAACACACTCTCTTTCAAAACGATTACCTTTTGCTTTAGATTTACTCGACAATGTGTCCTCCTGAAAATTCCGGGTATCTTTCATACTGCCAGAACCAATTACGGTTACCCTGATTGTTTTTAGCGGTAGTAAGTGCAAGAGTGATGCTATGTGTATTTTTATATGGTACGAAAGCAACTGCATCTTTTGGTGCAAAGTAAACTGCAACAACATCTACCCTATTTGATTTAATATATTTACCCATTTTGACCTCAATACTTGTAGCTGAGTTCATTTTAGTAATGGTTTTGATCTGTACTCTATCAAATTTGTGCTGATTTGTTTCGACAACTAAATCAACATGGTTCTCATCTGATATAGGTTTGTAAATCTTAGAAGCGTAGCCTTGTCTAATTAATGTACGATACACGCTTAACTCCCCATATACTCCAACAGTATTTGTAGAATAGGTTTTATTTGTACCATGTTGACGCTCCCAATTATCTAAGGCAATGTCTACTTCGGTGTCTGAAAAGACTCTACTAGACTGTCTATTAGTTTTTTGCTTTCCCATACTTGTTCTTCTGTCTGTTCCTCTGGTTCTGGTAATTGACCTCGTACTGACCGTTCATGGTCGTACATTCTTTTATTAAATAAATCTCCCTCGCCACATTTAGGGCAAGTGTTCAAAGCCTCACCCTTTTTAAATTCTGTTGATTGATGACATTCAATACAATACTTGGTAATAGTTTCAGCTTTCGCTACCACTGTTTCCTTCTGGTACATCTCATTGTGTATGGCAAATATGCCCTCTGTCCAGAAATTCTTTGGGTGTTTGTAGATGTATTTTTTTTCCACGCTACCCTTCCCTACCTTGTCTAAATAAAAATCAATAGTCTTTGCTACTCTACTTTGCCCACCAATTCCTATTACCGCTTTCTCAACTAGATGTGAATAAACACCAAGTTGTACATGATGGTTAAAAAAGATTACATCGAGTTTTTTCATAAGATTAACAATCTCTTTTTTATTTATTGTTTCTTTCTTAATAGTATTCTTATTGTCTTCTTTTAGTGTAGTCTGCCCTGATTCTGCCCTGAAAGTGCCTTCCGTTGTGCCTTCCGTTGTGACCTCCGTTGTGACCGCCATAGGCTCATTTACTGACGACAAATGACTGCCCTCCGTTGTGACCTCCGGCATGACCTCCATTGTGCCTTCCGTAGCATACACCGTAGGGACTCCCATGTTTGAGTAGTTTTTAGGGTCTTGATACTCATTATATTTATTAATAGTAATGACCAGACCCCTGAAACTTTTCTTTGTTTCTATAACATTTCTATCTTTTAAGAAGTCGATTGCAGAGCGGATTTGTTTAGTACTATATTTGGTTTTGCGGAATCCTTCGTACCAATGTAACCCCTCTGCAATGTGGTCGAATGTGCCGAACCACTGACCTCTTTTAAATTTCTTACTATCGGCAAAGTTTGCCTGATGTATTAAATGGTCAAAGACCTCTCGTGTAACCGGGGATGCGTGAGCTATTTCACTTTCCATAATTTTCCTAGCTTTGATATAGTAACCACCTCGTATCTTATTCGTCTTCCCCAATGATACCCTCCATTATCATAAAATTATCTATAGGGATGTAAACGCAAGGCTCTCTGTCCTGATCATCCCTCATTTGATTCATGCCTCCCCACCTGACTGCCGGTTTACCCATTGTATTATTACCCATAGAGTGCTTTTTTCTTACTTCTAGGTAACTAATGCAATCATTGTGCCTTATATATAAAAAACTTGGTATTGATGTAGACTCGTATAGGTCTATCATTTTCTTTACTTTATATTGAGCTATCATAAACTCTGGATATTTATTACGATTATGTTTTCTCCATCTAAGCTCTATCCAGCCTACCGGCTTACCATTCGCTTCAGCTATATAATCAACGCTATACTTAATCGGTAATTTGTATAAATCTAAATTGTGTTTATCCTTCATATAATTAACAAAATTAATTTCTCTAATTCTATCTAATGATGTTTCGTATGTTTTTCTCATATTATAAAGGGGTGCTAGGACAAGAAGGATTGCAACACATGACGCAAAAGAAACCTAACACCCCATGACACACACTATATTAAAACGGCAAATCCATATCTTTTAAGACTTGCTCTAGCTGAGTAATGGCCTTTTGTACACCAGACCTTACTTCATCAACGCTAGTACCGTTATTTGTAACGCTACTGACATTATTTGTAGATGCGTGATTATTTATAGGTTCATTTACCGCTACCGGAGGACGCATTGTATTGTTCTCTGGGGCAGACCCATTTTGATACCCATCTAAATCCTTACCATCAATATGGAAAATTCCATATTTACTTTTCTCACTAGATTTCTTTTCAATAGTGACAGAACTTCCGCTCTGTAGGTTAAGATGTTGGATAAGATCATGTAAACCTTGTGAGGCGGTAAATGTTACCTTATCACCTACAAAGTATTGTGGCTTACCAAAGTTATCTTCTCTAACAAGATTACCGTCACCCCACGCTTGTAGCGTAACATTAACTGGTACATCCATATTAAATTTCAACTGTGTCCATTCTGACATCTGCTATTTCCTTTCTTATGTTGAATTGTACTCTAGGACTCCATTTTGCTTTTTGCTTATATCCACCATCTTTATTCATATACTTATTTTGATATATCTTAAGTATATCTTCCCACATTGTAGTATCAACTGCTTCCATCTTCAGCGTGAATGTTGGTTTCAATTTGAAAGAGTCCTTAAGATAAAGCACCGCAACATGACCGACCTTGTAATCTGGATTTAATTCATTCCAGAGCATTGCGTATGCATTACCTTGAATTATGTGACTATCAGATTGTGAACCGGTCTTTATATCTAAGATTGTCCTTTGAGCTAAAGAACCAATTTCACAAATCTCATCAGCCGTACCGGCAAAGCCTAGACCTTGAGAATACATCTGATACTCACACGCTAATAATAGTGGCTTGTGTTCCTCGTAATATGCCATATATGACTCAAGGTACATACAGACACTTCTGAGTAACGCACTCTTACCACCATTCATGGCAATATCAATGACATTACAGTACCTAAATACTATTTCTTTGATCTCGCCAAAACTTAATGTTTCACCATTTTTTAATTTTTCTATACAATAATGAACTGCCGTCCCTTTGTTTGCTTTAAAGTTTCTATACCAATCTGAAAAATGACCGTAATTCTTTAACCACATATCAAACGCATATCCCTTATTTATAACATTACTTAATACTGTAGTAACAGAAGGAACTTTTACCGGAGTAGTTCCATATAGATGATAGTATCTACCCAATGTAGTATTAGACCTAGCTATACTCTGTTGTTCAAAAGGTGATATTGAGTCTTCTATTATTTTCATGCTTATCCTTTGTAATTAAATCGGTTGCCCACATATCGATAAGTGGAGGTATTACTTATCCTGATCGCTCTGAGATGTGATATGCGGAAGGCTTGAATCGGAGCTATAATAGCAGACAACCGATTAATAATTTGTGGTAAAAATCTTTTAAATTTTTGTGGTTTTTTGTGATATATATTTGTCAAGTGATTCCTTTGGTATGCGGTAGGAACGATAGCCTTGTTTTAAAAAGCCTATCTCTTTTTTGTGGATCATATCAAGAACACTCTGCCTATCTATCTTCAGTATTTCAGCTACCTCCGCAGTAGTGAAATAAATGTATTGCTCTGTATTCATATTTATTGTTACTTTGTGTTTAACATTGATTATATATTAATAGTATAAATTAGTGTTAAATAGTGGTATGTGCAAATAAATAATTAGTTATGTATAAGTATGGAGGTATTTATATGACTATAGAGTTAGGTAAAATGATTAAGGTATTTAGAGAATCTAAAAATCTTAGTAGAAAAGAATTTTGTAAAATAGTTGACATTAGTACAAGTGGGTTAGCTTATTATGAAAATGGAGGCAGAGTGCCAAGCGGTAAAATACTCCATAAAATAAGAAAGGGTTTCGGATTACCCGAATCTTATTTTACAAGTGAAATAAAAAAAGAAAAAGAAGGAGAGCTAACAGTGAATCAACAAAGTATGTTAATAGAGTTACAAGCAGAAAAAATAAGATCGCTTGAAGAGCAAATTAAAAATTTAAAACCAAGCATTCATGCAAAACCAGCCTATCATTTTAAAATGGTAAGTAGATATGTAGCAGAAACTGATGAATGGTTGGATACTGATATATTTGGTGATTTTAGTATGACTGGATATACATACGAAGAAATAGTGCCTATTATGAATGAGGAAAATGATAAAAATTCTTGGATCGACCGCTATCATCCTGATTCAAAAAAACGATTACACAGAGAAACTCTTAAAAATATTAGAACAGACTATCATTATTTAAAGTGGGATCATATGATGTGGAGAGCTAAAAATGGTAAATATGAATGTTACAACATTGATTTATTATATATAAGAGCAGAAGAAAAAGTAACAAGTATGTTTTACTGGGTAAATGGGGATAATGATTGATGTCAAGTTTATATAAAGATAAGAATACATGGCACTATAGCAAAGGTAGTGGTAAGTCAAGAATTAGAAAGTCTTTACAGACAAGTAGTAAGAAAGAAGCAAAAAGAAGACAGAAAATTCTTGATGAGCATTATTGGAATGCTAAAGGTATAGTTACAGTTAAACTCAGTCAATTAATAAAAGAGTATAAAGAGACTGTTAAACTTCTTAAAGATTCAAGGGCAAATAAAAGGCATGTTGATAATTTCTTTGAATGGTTAAAGTATGATCCAAACGTAGATGAATTAAAACCGTCTGTATTTGATGATTATAAAAATTATCTACTTATGGATTTAGAAAATACCTCAAAAACTGCTCGTAATAAATTAATGGTATTAAGTGCTATGATGAATTATGCCTTACATACTAAAGAGTATACTGAGAGAAATCCATTAAAAGGTATAAGGATGCCGTCTAAAAATGCTACAAAGCCTAGAAGACCTATACCGGTTGATGATATTAAAAAAGCTATTGCTATTACTAACAATGAGAAAGATAAAATATTCTGGAGTTTATTATTATATACCGGACTAAGAGTTTACGATGCTGGATGCCTTACTGAGAATCAAATTAAGCAAGGTGTAATACAACAAAAGAGCGGTATACCTAAACCAATACCTCTTCCACAAAAGATATTAGCTTACGGTGATAAGATATATAATATATATCCAAACTCAAATCATATTGCTCGTAGTAGAAAAAGGTATCAAGAGATCATGGCTACATTTGGATATGAGACCGACTTTCATGCGATAAGGCATAGCGTCACTACCAAATTAGCTAAAGAAGGTATAAGTGAAAGTGATATAAAGAATATTACCGG
>CEPN01010069.1_pt1 | contig 11154 bp, 3 predicted proteins | sample 530391 | NCBI WGS metagenome assembly CEPN01 (sample SAMEA2620027, study PRJEB7988) | marine metagenome | isolation source: saline water (ENVO:00002010), including
ATATTTATTTTTAAATTTATCATTATGCAAAGTAAATCTATCTTGCATATCATTTATTTCTTGTACAGTCTCTTTAAGTCTATCTCTGTACTTACCGCTTTTTATATCCTTTTCATGCATAGGAAATGCTTGTATCAATTCTTCATCAGTAAGATTATTACCTATGTCTCCTATTGCACTTGCAAAGAAAGGTGATCCACCTGTCTCAAATAATCTATATGCTTGGCTAAACTTTATAAAATCTTTCTCATCATAAAATCCAAGAGGATCTTGTTTAAGCTCAGCTGCATTCATTCCATCAGCTGCTTGTCTCATAACAGCCTGTGCTTTTTTGTGAGGATTAAATTGAAAATCTCCAATATCTACAAATTCATTCCACTTGTCATTATAAACTTTCACTAGTTTATCAACATAATCATCTCTAGTTTTTTGATAATCTGCATATTCTCCAGGTCTTGCTTTTTGTTGTATAAGTCCTGGTAGTGTTTCAAATAATATTTTTTGTGGTCCTCTAACAAGGCCTCCCATTAAAAATCCTGACATAAATGTTTCAAACCCCTGTCCTGTCATTTGTGAAGAAGCACCTTCATGCATAGATGCCCATAAAGTATTCCAATCACCTGCCTGAGGATCTTCTAAAATTTGAGAATAATAATCTTTTGCTCCTACAGCAACAGCTTCTTGGTAAACCTCTTGACCACCTTCTGCTATATTATATGCAAAATATCTGGCTGCTCCATGAGCACCAGCAAGTGTTGTCCCTCCAGCAGTCCATGTTCCTATTTTCTTAGCTGAAGGTATACCTAATGTATTTTTCCAACCTTTAGAGCTTACATCTTCAAAAATATTTTTTGCTAATCCGCCAGTAGCAGCATCTTTTAAAGGTCTTGTTTGTCTTATGTTTTTATGTAATCCACCTGTATCATTAAGTATCTTACCTAGTCTAGTGGTATTAAATCCTCTAAATGCTGTACGTAATATCATATTATTTGTAACATATATTAGAGGCCAGTTCCACATTAAAGTAGAAAACCCTGCGTCAGCAGCATTTGCTTGTGCTTTTCTAAAATCTTCATCAGTATACTCTCCTGTAGCACCTTGTAATGCACCAAGGTTTCTACCTATTTGTTCATTAACTACTAGTGCTGATTCCATTTTAGATTCTGATAAAGCTAAATTAACAGCTCTCATATCCCTATAGAAACCTCCAAAAAGTCTAGCATTATTTGCTAATCTACCTGTTTGTTGTAATGCAGATTTACTAGTGTTAAGATTTCTTAATGCTCTCATTGTATTTGGCATAAAAAACTTACCTACAACATTTTCTCCAGTTCTTACACCAGTCCAAAACTTTCTAGCACGATCAACACTATTAAAAGATTTAATCATATCAGAAGTAAGTGTTGCATATCTAGATGCACTTCTCCAATTCCATGCGGCCCTTCCAAATCTATATATTTGTCTACCTGTACCAACTGTAGCTGCTCCAACTGCTGATGGAATACCAACACCGGTAGATGCTAAAGCAGCGCTACCTCCAAGTATAGCTAGTTCTTCTACTGCTATGTTAGCAATAATACCTAAAGTATATCCACTATTTAAATATAAATTAGTCAAAAAACCACCAACACCACCTTTAGTAGATCCTGCTATTCTTTGTGAGTCTGCCATTGCTAGACCGCCTATCATATCTGGCTCAAATATTTCTCCGCTAAATATATCTCCTATTGTTCTATAATTACTAAAAAATGCAGCACCACCGGCATCCCACACATAAGGTGTTGCTCTAACTATATCTTGCCACCAAGATGTATTTTTATTATAAAGGTTTTCTATATTAGGGTCATAAGGAGTAAAACCTAATTCTGCAAAGTTTGGATTAGTATAGTATCTTTCATAGTTAGTATCATCAACACTAAAAAAAGTTGGACGTATTATATTATCTTTCCATTGTTCTTTTCTGTTTGCTCCTAATTCAACCATTCCTGAAAGAGCACCATCATTATCTAATTTTAAATCTTCACCATTAGTATTAAGGTTTGGTGGCTCAGGCATGACTACTTGATTTACTTTAAAAGCAGCATTGAACATGTCTTTATTTTTTTGTGACATTGCTCCTTCAAGAGGAATATCCTCTAATGGAATTGTAAACTGATCTGCTATTGAAAGTTCAGGTATAGGTTGATTGTTTGCTACAGTATCACTAAAAGATCCTGGCAATATCTGCTCTGAAGGTCTAATTTTATTTTCTTCTGCCATCTTAAGACTATTTTGCTATACTGGCTTCGTAGTTCTTTTTTAATTCCAAATTCTGCTGTGACTTCATTGCTAATTGTTGAATGAGATTTCTAATAGCATCATCTAAATTATTTACAGTAATTAACTGCTTATTCTGATCTACTAGTGGTCTTGCAGATACATTTGGTAATTTTATATACTCTCCAGTATTTGTGTCAAATTTCTTTCTATTGGTTTCTTGCATCATATATGTACCATTTTGATCTTTATATATTTCAAGTGTACCAGCTGATTCTGTAAAATCATTTATGATAGATTTTCCACTGTCGCTTGTATTCATTTCAAAATCATATACAGATAATGGTCCACCTGCTAAAACATTCTTTAAACTCTTAGGATTCATATCCAGTTCTTTATCTACCATAATAGTGATAGAACCGCCATTATCATTCCACGTCTGCATTCTACTTTGGAGTTCATCACCACTAAATCCTCTTTGTTCATAATAATCTTTCACCCAATCTAAAGATGGTGTTATTACATAGCCAGATTGACTATTTTCTTGATCGTCATCAGGTGCTCTTAATATTGGATTATACTGTATTTGAAAATCTGGTCTTTGTCCTAAACCAGTAATAATTCTATCACCATTTTCTTTTCTATCAGCATTAAAGAAACGGTCAGTACTTTGTGCTAGTGCTCTTATCATATCAAAAGCATCTGTATCTCTTTCTAAATAATCAACATCTTCTTTATTTTTTATATCTCCAAACTGGTATCCTAACAAACTAAAATTAGTATTTATTGTGTTAAGAGCTAATCTAAAATCTGCATCTGCTTGTGAGCCTTCTGGACGTACAGGATTAAAGTTATTTGTATAACCTTGGTGTTGGATACCTGATGCACCTGTCATATCATTAGGATCTATATTATAGTAGTACTCTGTTTCAGAGGTTCTTGTAAATGGGGAAGTTTTACCTGTAAGACCATAAGCAGAATCTACTTTACCATTTGCTGTTGCATTTGCAGCATAAATAATTTGATCATAGATACTACCTAATTCCTCAGTTAGTTCCTCTTCGTTAGTATAAGGTTCTAATTTTTTGTTTAATGGACTTATAAATGCTCCCTCACCCATTTCACCAATTTCTCCATTCTCATACATTTGAAATGCATTCTTATAATTAGGATCATAATAAGCCATTCTACTTAGATGGTCAGCAATAAACTCATCCTTAGTCATAACTCTTTTTACTCTACCATTTTCTTTATCAGTGTATATAAATGGCATCTCTATTCTTCTTTTTTCTAAAGATTTAAAATCATCTGATACTTGTAACTTTACTTGTGTTAATGCTTCTATTAATTCATTATTTCCTGCAGCATCTAATCTTTGTAATATTCTTAAATTGTCATGTAAATTTTGTGCATTCAATTGTGTTACTTGTTCTGCATTATTTATACGTTTATCAATAGTAGCAGGTACTCTTCTTAAACGTGCAAGACTTGCCACATCATCAGGATCTGTAATCCATCCATATCTATTCTCCTCACCTTTCTTAGGTATTTCTAAATCCTTACGTGCATTTTTAAAAAGTGTATCTCTAATTGATGCATTCTTATCATCCATCAAAAATTCTTTAGCTTCTCTCATGCTCTTAAATTCTTTAGGAGTACCTCCAATATCAATTGTGATAGTATTAGGATTACCATTTTGTAATAAAGATTGAGTAAACTGATGATGATTTAAAATAAAATCAGTTATCTGTGTTTTAGTTGTGTTAGCATATGTTTCTCTAGACTTAGCATCCATTTTCATAATGTCAACAAAACTTGTTTCTCCTGCAGATTCACCAGGTTGAGTTACAACATATCCGCCAGCATTGTTATTGACTTGTCTACCGTCTAAAGAAAACTGAAGCATCATTTCATTTTGTTTTGCTAACCAATCTAACTCTGCTTTTTCTTGTTGTAGTTTTGATCTAGTTGCATAATCTAATTGATCTTTAAATAATTCAAGACCATACTGACTTTCTTTTATAGTCATCTCATAATCTTTCATACTAAATGTTTTTGCTGCAGCAGCTAAATCATCTTGTATGTTAGCACCCATATACATCATAAACGCTCTAGACATTAAATCTTGATTAGTTGAAGAGTTTCTGCCTTTTAACCCATTATCAACTAAATCTCTTCTTTGTTCAACATTTTGTACAGCTGCTAAATATCTTGCCTTCCAGTTATCTGCTGTTTTTATAGCAGAATGACCTTCTGGATAGTTGTAACGAGAAACATGTTCCTCCCATCCTGCTGCCTGATTACCAATTCTTTCTGCTTCAGCTTTATCATCTTTTAAAAGTAAAGCTTGTGCTGTAGTAATTTCTTGTATAGTTGTTCTAGCCCAAAACTCTTCTCCTTCAGCTATGCTTTGGAATTGACCTTGATCAACTCCAGCTTGTGCAAAGTTATATGCATCTACTCTAGATTTTACTTTATAACCTTCAATAACTCTAGGGTCATCCATCAATGCTCTATTTAAATAAGAATAAGCTACATCTGTAACTAAGTCTCCATTTTTTTGTGTAATAATCCATCTACCGTTTTCATCTAATTGATCTGCTTTTACTTCAAAACCTTGATCTTTTAATAACGCTAAAGAGTATTCATATAAGTTTGGGTTAGGAGTATATTGACCTATAGTCATATTGAGAGCTTCTTCAGGAGATGCTTCTAAAAATTTTTGCATTTGTATATCTAAATCCATACGTCCTTCATCCCAATACATATCACTTTGTTCTTTATCTAAAGAAGTTTTTAATGCATCAGCATATCTTACACCATATTTATAATTGGATGTATTAGTAAGATCTCTAAGTATTGCTTCATCCTCATAGAATGGTGCAAATACACCTTTTGCCATATCCACATTTTGACGTAAAGATAAATCATACCCAGATATCTGGTGCATTTTAGGTGCTATTTGTTGTGCAAATTGATCTCTTTTGTTTTGATTGTCTTCTCTACTTAAATCAGCATATACAACTTTACCATAAGCTTCACTAAGTGCTTGGTAATTTTGATCATACCTAGATTGACGTGTCTCTAATACATTAGAAAGAAACTTGTAATCAGGTACAAAAGGCTTAGCCTCTCTGTCGTACATTTTATATCCTTGAACGTATGTTGCCATAATCTAAATTAATAAAATTTTTTAAGTGTATGAAACTTTAGCAATACACTTTTAATGTTTAAGGTAGCATTTTACCTATAAAAAATGGTAATCTTTTGGCTCCTCTTTTAACTTTTGTTTCTATACCATGTCTACCTTGTGATGTATTTACGTTATTACCAGCATATGATTGAGGTAACATGCTATTAGCTCTTAACATATTAAAAGCAGTATTACTATTTTGATTTGCTGGTGGCATATTTGGCATTAAAAGATTTGTAACTAATTCATCAGATAACCCAAATGCCTTTGCCATCTTAGCTGCTTTTGCTAAATTCTCTATGTTAGCATAAGGATCTTGAGGTTGCATAGCTTCTAAAATTTTCTTACTATCTACATTTTCAATCATACCTCCTGTTCTAGGATTTACATCATAGTAAGGAATTAAAGTATTTAAATTGTATGTATTAGCTCTATTAGTTAATGCATTGGCATATAACTCAGCAAATTGTTCTCTTTGTAAATTCTTTTCTTTAGTATAATTGTCTAGTGCTAGATTTGTACCATCAATCATTTCTGCATAATTTTTTCTTTCTGCTGTAGCATTTCTCTGATCTAAATTTGCTTGATATACATCAGCTCTGTTTAATATACCTACATTAGCTGCATCATACTTAGAAACAATATTTGCAATATTTTTAAATGCATTACCAGTATTTCTTGCAGTGTTAGCACTAACTGTTTGTGGTCCAAACAATCCTGCTGCGTCAGCACCAATAGCTGCTTGTTCATTTATAGCTGCTATTTGTCTTGTAGGATCCATCAATGCTGGATTTAATTCTTGTCTTTCTACAGCCTGCCTGTCTGGTAAACCTAGGAAAAAATCTCTTTTAGCATTTGCATCCATTAAAGCTAAGTCCTGCCTCCAGAAATCAGGTATATCAGTTTTAAATTCTTCACCTACAGGAGTATCAATAACTTCTTCTTCCTCTTCTACCTCCTCTTCTTCCACTCCTGGTAAATTAACAAAGTCTTTTCTATTTAAAGTATACTCTCCAAATAAACCATCAATTGCATTTGGTCCTTTTTCTGTATTTGCATCAAAACCATATTCAGATACAAATTGATCTTTAGAAATACCTAACTCATCTAGTTTAGCTCTTAACTCTGGGTCATTATCATATCTAGCAATTAATGACTCATTCTTTTTGTTTTGGAAATCTCTTACAAAATCTTTATTCTTAAACCAATCTTCTCCTTCTTTAGCTACAAGATCATCATAAGACTCATATCCCATTCCTTGCGTTAATAATTCTCTATTATTCTCAAACCACTGTGGTAGATTATCCATTCCTACATCTCCATATAATCCTGTTTCTTTGTTACTTGGTTGCATATCAGCTATACCAGGATCACCTACATCCATATTAATTCTAACATCACTACCTGAATCTCTTAAAATTTTATCAAACTTAGCTACAATGTCACTTACTACTGGTATTCTACCCTCTCCTAATTCTTGAACTGTTTCATTTACAGTATTAACTACGTCTTGAACAGCATTTGGATCACTAGCAGCAGTCATCATTTGTTGTATAAGGGTTTGTAAATCTTCTGGTTTCATACCTGAATTTTGAGCTATCTGAATTAAGTTAACAAGTGACTCTTGTGCATACTCAGGTAGAGTAGGTATATCTGTATTAGCAGTTGGTTGTCCTGGACTTGTTCCGGTTTCATTACCTTCTTGAGCTTTAGGCATTCCATCCATAATTTTTTCTTGTACATAATTAGGTAATGCACGGAATCCTTCATTGTCTGGCTCTCCTCCATCTCTTCCTTTAGCCATAGATGCTTTTATTGCAGCATCTCTTCTAGCTTTCCAAACAGCTTCACCTTTTTCACCACCATACTCTGCTCTAGCTTTTCTTTGTGCTATCTGCGCATCTATCATAGCTGCAAAATTAATAGGATCTTCTCCCATAGATTGTATATAAGGAAAAGCTGCTAAAGGTACTCCTTCCTCAAAACCTTTTTTAACTTCTTGACCAAATGCTAATTTAGACAAGCTCATCATATTTTTATCTAACATAAGTTCTGCACTTTTTTCTGTTATAAAATCTGAGTCAGGGTCTCCTGCTGCAGATATAAATTCATTTAATTGAAAATTTTTAGAAACTTTTGCGGGTGTCATATGTTTCTTACTTTCAATACCAAATTCTGCTAATTCATTAGGTTTCATTTTTAAAGCTTTTGTATCAGAAAAAATAAAAGACTGATCTGGTAAATACATAGGTACACCGCCTTGGCTGTGTCTCTTACCTTTAATATCATATAGACCAAACGTACCATTATTATTAAGGTCTGTTAAAACTGTTTCACCACCTTCTGCTTCTATATTAGCAAATTCTCTTGGAACAGCTCCTAGACTGTATCTTACATTTCTGTCTGTTTCACCATTACCATTATTATCATAAGTAGTAACTAAACCATAGTCTACTTGATCACCTGTGACAAAATTTCCACCTTCAGCCATAACTTTAACAACCTTGCCGTTTTGTATTTTGAAGCCAGGAGGTAGTTTATTTATTTTTATTTTCTTTCCCATAGCTATTTAATTATTTCTATATCAGCACCCGCTGCTATAAGTTGTGTTAACATTTTATCATCTACTTCTATTTCTCCTCCTTCTTTACCATAGAATGTAGTTGTAGTCATATCAGGTCTTAATAGTCCTGTATTAGTATCATAAAGTCCTCTATCTGTTCTTTCTGAAACACCAAACTGATTATCAGCCATTTGTGTTTTTCTAAATTCTTTGTTAGCTTCTGCAACCTTTTTTTGATCAAAGAAATCATTAACTAAACCAGCTCCAGCAACAGCAAATTCAGATAAATCTACATATGATTTAAAAAGCGGACTATTTTCTATTCTGTTTAATGCAGTTATTCCTCTGTTTGCTAACCCTTTTAACCCTTTACCAAAATCTCTTTTTACTGTTGGACTATTTATATCAGGCATACTAGGTGTGTCATAACCTACTATAGCTGGTGTCTCAGCATAAATAGTTTGCATATTATTTTGTTGTGCTGGTGTAGGACCTAAACCAGGAAATTTTTGTTGTAACAATGCATCTTGTGCAGCTTGATTATCTTCTACAAAGTTTGTTGTTCCAGAAAGCATAGAGTTAAAGTCTGGAACTTGATAAGCCTGCATTTCTGTACCCATAATAGGTATTTCTTGTCCTTGAAACTGAGGCATCATCTGCATCAGTTGCTCAAAGCCATATTGTCCTTTAGGTAAAACTGGCTCAACCTTTTTCTTTTCTTCTGTTGGTCCCATATTGTTTACTCCTAATTGGTTGAGTAAGCTAGCTATAAATGGCATATTACCTGTATACTCTACTGCTAAATCTCCACCAATTGCTCCATCATCAAATCTATCAGGATCCATATAATATCCTTTACCAGATTTTAAACCTAGACTTACTAAACCTGAATTATAAATAGTTTTATCATCTCCTACCATAACAGCATGGTTAGTAGTTGGTTGATTAGTTTCGTCTCCATAAGCATCATACCCTATTCTTAAATAGTCACCTGCTTTAAAATCATATTTATCACCTATGTTCTTTTTAGTAAAACCTTGTGCACCAGTATTATAATCATATCTTGTGTCTTGTGCTAAGTTTCCTGGTATAATTGCTATAGGATCACCTCCTTTATATGTCCTACCATATAACTCAAATGGTTCCATATTTATTGGATATGTAGCACCTGCTTCTTTCATAATTGCACAAGCATATGTATTACAAGCAGATCCTTGTTCAGTTAACCAATTATATAATGGCTCACTAATCAATCCTGAGCCTGGAGTTTGATCATTATCTTCAATACCATCTCTATTTAAATCAAACTTAGATAAACGGTTGGGTACATTATATCTATCATAATTGTCACCAATGTCAGCAACATTACGTCTATAAACGTCATCTATAAATGAACTTTCAAGATTTTGGAAATTTATAAGCTCTTTTATTAAACCAGCTTTGTCTTCATTACTCAAATTGCTTAAACCATCCTCTTTAAGCATATCTCTAATTTCTAAAAGTCTTAATTGATTATAGTTTCTGTCAGTATTTAACTCACCTCTGCTTTGATACTTTTCTAATTCACCACCTTCTTCTCTAAATATTTTATTATATAGTTTGCCTAATTCTTGTGATGTAAAATTAAAACCTTCATTTAATGTATTACCTACATCTTCACCAAAATCCTTTATATCAGTACCTATCTTATCCAAGTCTATATTTACTTTTGGTAAGCCAAATGACTTAAGAGGATTAAATTTAAACATTTGTGGGTCTAGTGTCATGCTTGGTAAAAACTTTTTAGTTGTATCAAAGTCTCTATTATATAGAGTCATAGTAGGGTTTTCTTTTACAAACTCTGTGTAGTAAGGATCATCAGGATTTAAGAGTTTACCATCTGGACCTATATTAGTATAATCAAGTTTATTATTCATAGCAGGCATTAACTGATTTCTATTTAGTAATTTATTACCAAAACCAGATGCTTTAAATAAATCTTGTTTGTCATAACTATAATCTGCTGGTGTTGTGTCTTTATCCCAAGATACTTTGTAATTATACATTCCTGGAACTACATTTTGTCTATAGTCTTTAGTCTTTTTAAATATTTGTCTTAGACTCCCGTCTTTAAATCCATCACCATCTTTATCTTTACCACTAAATAAATTTTCATAGCCGCTTTTAAGTACATTAAAAACATCACCTATATTTACTCCTTGAGCTTCCATACCATAGTTCAATGGCATGTACTGAGGACGATACCTAAAATCTCTTCCTCTATATGCTTGATCTAAACTTTTTTTATGTAACTGTCTAATACTCATACTATATCTATAATATACAAATTAATAAGCACAATATCTAATGTTTAACGTTTAACTAAATGTGTCATAATAAAATTCTGAGGACTCATATTCATTTGATTTGCTCTGTTTTTATAAACCCTATTTAGTTTATCATAAACTTTTTCTACATGTTTTATATTTGGACTATTGTCATATATTCCATTTATATAATCCTCATATATTCTAATTTTACCACCAAATTTCTTTTGTGCTTCTTTATATTCTAAATCACTAACTTGTCCTGAATAAAAACCACCATCTTCTGCTATCTTTCTTAAACTTTCAAAAACCTCTTCACTACTTCTATCATCTAATGCTTCTATTGAACCTAAAATATTATTATATATATCTTGCCCTGATTCTTTTAGTTTTGTTAAAAAGGGTCTCTCATCTTTAGAAAACCTTTGAAGCTCATGACCTATACCTAAAGCATTAGATCCTAAAAATCCAACCACATCATCTATCCCCAAAGCATCAAGCATATTACCAAACTTACTATTTCTCACTTTATTCTTAAGTAGTTTAGATGCTTCAGCTGTGCTATAAGCATGCCTTAAAGCATCTTCATTTTGTAGATTAAGATCCATGTCCTTTGTGCTTTGTACACCTAAAGGACTATTTACAAGCTCCTGTATTTTTTCATCCAACACAGCTTGATATTGAGGATCTTCTCCTGTTGGATCTAATTCATTATAGTAATTAAATAAGTCATCCATCTTTTTTTGAAACTCAGCTTGAGCATCTGTTTTAGGAAAATCTAAATAACTCAAATGCATATCCCTCCCCAAAGCTTTTCCTACTTTGTCACCTAACCT
>CEPN01009140.1_pt1 | contig 11065 bp, 11 predicted proteins | sample 530391 | NCBI WGS metagenome assembly CEPN01 (sample SAMEA2620027, study PRJEB7988) | marine metagenome | isolation source: saline water (ENVO:00002010), including
GCTGAATTCTTGGCGTGAATCGTTGCCAAGTCTTGAACGTTGAAGTTTGAAGCCCCAACGCTGATGCGGGTAGCACTATCGGATTCGCTTTTGATAACGAGCGTATCTTCGGCGATGATCGATTGTTCTGATGCAGTTGCTTGTATGTTTAGTTTACGGTCATCGCTAACAAACATATCAACTTGACAGCCATTGCCACCGTCGGCATTCATCAGCAAGGTGCAGCGATCGGACGAGTTGGCTGTGCTTGATTCAAGAAAAAGCACAGGAGCACCTGCACCAGTTGGAGCAGCCATTCCGGTTGTTCCACCCGGGCCAGTCAGCTGAAGAAGTGCCGCGCTTGCATCAACTTTTGCCACTTGAGTTGATGATCCGTTGTAAATAATTACATCACGCCCATCACCGTTATTTATTTTTACATCACCCGACGCACCCGCGCCTAATAGGTGAACATCTGAAGCAATTCCGGGAATACCTTGGAACTTACGAGCGCCAACATTTCCAGCGCTGTTAATAACAAGCTGTTCTTGCAACCCTGAGCCGGTGTTTGTGCTGATTGCAAATTCGCCCAAAGTATCATCACTAGCGCCATCGTGACGCGATTCAATTCGTGCCGCTTCAGAATATTCGTTTCCACTTTGGCGCCGCTGAAAATCAATTCGGGTTTTACCTGAAAGATCAGAATCACTAGCCGAAGAGTTTCTAATAAGCATACCGGGGTTCGAATCGTTGCCGTTAAGCGTTAAGCGGTAACCGTTTTGAAATGAACCGTTAAAACCAACGTTGGCTGATGCGCCGTCGAAATAATGATAGCCCGAAAGACTAGTGCCACTTGAGCCGCTGTTTAACTTGATTATAAGCTGGCCGTTTTGGTTATCACTTGAGCCTCTATGTGAGCCCACAATTTCAGCAAGATGGTGCGCGGTGCCATCGGCTTTTTCGCCAGACCAAACGATGGTCGATTCGCGCCCGCCGTCCGTATTCTCATGCGTGGGATTGCTTAACTTAAGTCTGTGATCAGCGTTGAACGCAGCAATAACTCCATCCCCGTTTTTTATGGTCATAACGTCAATAGCAGACGAAGTTGTGCCGCTTGAAACATCAAGCGCAACTCCTGCTCCGGTGTTTTCGATAAGCGCTAACGAGTCGGCCGTATAGCTTTGGCGAACCCTAAAAACTTCGCCAACGGTTCCAGGGTTTGCACCGATGGAAACTTTGCACACGTCGCTAGTCCCAGAACCGGAACCGATTTCCATCTGCTCGCTGCCATCGACGGTGTTTATGATCAGATAATCTTTACCATCCGAGCCCTCAATTTCCAGGGCTGCCACCTGATTGTCTGCCAGTTGGGTAACGGTTCCACCTGGAGGCAAATTGTATTGTACTATTTTTGGCATTAGTGACCTCGACCTTCCGCGTTAATTGTTCCGCCGCTGCTCGTCCCTTGGTACGCAAGCCTGACTCGTGAGATGGGAAAGTTAAACGTCACCGTTGTCAAATCGTTGGCCGCGCAAGCTGTCGTCTGCATTGTCCGAGCTGTGCCATCTGGCTCGATATAGCTGAAGGTAGCTGTGCCGACCGTGCTCGGATAAAGGAAGAAAACCACGCCGCGCTTTGATGTGTGCGGACAGTCAAATTCCATAATCGTAGTTGCGGATGTAGTGTAAGCCTTGCTGGATTCAGTAGTGCCTCTTGATGCCATCGGTCATCTCCTCCCTTACGGGTTAAAAGTTGCAGCGGCTGCCGACTGCCTTGCAACAGTTAGATTGTAGTGGGTTGGGCAATGTAAGGAAACCAAAAAAAAGCACTGCCCAACCCTGGCGCAACCGGGTATTTTGCTGCGCCTGTTCATGAAATTTTTCGTCCACTAAAATAACTATCGTCCGGGTCTGCTGCGAGCGTTGCATTTCGGTTTCCAACAAAAACCGCCGGCGTAATATAATCGCCTTTGGCCAGTTCCATCGGGCCACTTGCCACGGTGACCGACGCCGAGAAGGCACCGGCGCTGTGCGTTCCGCCCAATGCAACTGCAAACTTCGACCCGTTTTTAAAGAGATATCCGGCTATCATGGAAGCTTCGCCGCCGGTGCAAGTAACCTGCACCGTCAAATTAAACTCATAGAGCCCTGCGCTTGGCGCCGTGAATCGACCGTTTGACGTGTCGTGTACCGCCCCATAATCATGTATATCGGTGCCAAAAATTAAATCAGTGTCCGTGTCTTTTGTGATGCTTGAGCCGCCGCCAGCTGACGGAGCACGCGCTCTGAAACTCGGCGCCTCCGGACGAAGCGTCACGTCATCCCAGTAGCAGTCAGCGCCAGGGCTCAACGGCCGCGTCAGCTTAATTTTTGCGTAAGCCACATCAGATCCCGGCGTCAGAATCGTGCTTCTGTTTTCCCATACGTTGTTTGCGGAGTTTGCTGCGTTCGTGATGCTCGCTGAGCTAGTAGAAGCTGCCACCTTGGCTGACGTGTACCAAAAAACGTCAGACCTCATTGTTACGCTCCCCGTCTGCCTCACCCACAGACTCGCTCGATAAGGTTGCGAGCTGTCAATTGGTATGAAGTCGCTGAAAAACACCAGGCTCTCGCCGGTATTCTTCATCTTCAAAGACACGCCGCCGGAGTGAACAACGCTGGTTTCTCGTGCGAAGTCTGTGACCGCCACACCGTCGCCGGTGTTCTCCCATGCGGTCGGGTCTTTTCCAGGGTCTGGCCAATCCTCAAAACCGCCATTCCATAAAATTCCATCGCTTGGTGACAACAGCTCCCGATTGAACTGGCTCGATGTGATGGCGCCGAGGCGCCGCAGGTCAACCACCGATGTGACGCTGCTGCCGTCACTCACGACCTTGGCCAGTCTAATTTCATTAGGAGATAGAATTGGCTCATCGGCCGACGTTGCCACTTCGTTAAACATAACGACGCCACTTGAACCATCGATTCCGATGTATGTGTGCTTGCTGGCGGTCGCCGTCATCGTCAGGGTTTCAGAGGTTTCCCGAACCGTAGATCCAGTGGTCAAAGCCCCGGCGGCAATAGAGAATCCAAGGCCGCTCGTTGCTGCAACGTTCAGCCCATTTAAAACTGCGTGATCCATGCCGGCCTTGATTTCTCCGGCCCTGACCAGCGAGTCGCTGAGCAGTGACTGCTTAACGAATGGAGGCGTAATCACAGAGATTGATGTACCTGGCGCAGAGGACTTGGTCGCATATACGCAGTGCAAAACGATGCCGACTTCGTCTCCAACCGGCAGCACCTCTTTGCCTACAACTTCAAACTTAACGCTTGAATCAAGAGAGTTAAGACGCAGCTCAGGAGATACGAAGAAATTATTGTCAATTGAGATAAGATCGCCAAGCTCAACGTTTACAAACTCGAGGCCCACGGTGAACTTAATTTTTGGTGCGCTGTTGCTGAAACGCGTCAAAGTATCCACGCAAAAGTTGTATACCGCGGTGATGTCAACAAAGAGCCCTGCAAACTGGTCCTCTGTAGCCTCAGAGCCCGCAAATGGCCTTGTGGCCATACCTTTCAAGTCAATTGATACCGAGGCCACAGATGCTGAGATCGGCGCCCCGTCTTCGTTGTATTGGCGATAGGAGGCGCGAGGAGAGTTGATCGTGCCCTCGACCGTGTTGCTGGTAAACTTTAAGACCTCGCTTCGAAAAAGCCCGAAAAACGGATTATCGGCGTCCACCTTGTCGGCAGCCACCTGAGACGTCGTCAGGTTTCGAGTCCCAGCGAATCCACTGACTCCGGGGCCAGTTATAGAAGCGTCGCCGGTGGATGGCTGATCGATCCGGTTAGCAAACTCCCCGTGCACCGAGGGGCAAAGATAAACGCTTTCGATTGATGCGACGTGCTCGCCGTAATTTGTGATTGAGGTGGCATCCTTCAAAATGAACGGCGTTTGCCTAGAGCCCCTGCCAAGGTTCACCTCTACCACGTTGTACAGAGCCGGCTTGGGGTCCTGCTCCAGACTGTGATACTCATCCACGGTGAAGTGGTGAACCACCGAAGCGCTTGAGTCAAACTTCAGCATCTTAAGCGTGCCCGTCGATGAGACCGAAAGAATTGACTGAGTCAGCTGACAATATTCTTCGAGGAACTTATCGGGTAGAACCCTTGCGACGCCCGACTGTGGAATAGTTGCGAGCCATCCGCCTGTCCATGCTGTGTCATCTTCGCTTGGCCTGACTGGCAAAGCATCCGCATCCTCTGCGGTCATGAAGCCATTCAGACCGTATGAGCTGAAGCAATAGTGAGAGATATCGGAAAAGTTGCCTGGCGAGAACGTTGTGCTGTCAATCTTTGCGGAGTCGATGCCCACGTCTTGCAGTGCTTGATCAATAACCTCTAGGGGGTGCTTGCTGATGTATGTTCTGCTGCTTTTGTGATTGTCCAGTTTGCTCTGATATTCTGTGATTTCAAAAATAATCGAGCCTTCTTCAGCTCTTACTGATTCAACGCGTCCTCGAAAAATCAACACCGCATCGGTCGTAACGACGGATGGCCCCAGCAGGTATACGAGACAGTCTGCGTTATAGAACGAAAAGTTGCTCATCAGATCGCGGGTGTAGTCGTTATCGATGACATCAACCTGGAGCGTTCCTACCTGCACCTTTCTTTCAAAGGCGTCAAAGGTCTGCGTTACAGATGTAATTTGCTGAAGCACCGGGTCACCCTCGATAGTCGAGTCAACGCCGTTGTGGCCGTTATGAAAATAGACAGCCTTAGTGCTTGGCACTGATGTTTGAATGGCAACTTGAACGATTGGCTCTGGTGAGGCCTTACGCATCTCTTCAAGATATGCCGATGATAAGCTGAACGTCATTCTATTCCCTTGAGAGGTATGGCGGCTGCTCCGTCATAGAGAAAGTCAGAACTCTCTCGAACGGTCCGACAAGTGGAAAGTTCAGCGCCGTGTTATCCAAAATCATCAGGTAAGGTTCAGCTGCGCTTGATGGCGTCTCAACGTACAGAAAGGGGTTTGTTCCCTCGTTGATACCGTTGAACCAGTTTTCTATAACTGTGATTTCTGCGCTTGCAGATATTGACGCTCGAAAGCTTCTGACGGCTTGGCCCCTGTAATGAACATACCTTCTCGTCAATCCGCTCAGGGCCTTGAACTCAGTCACCTCGGAGAATTCGTCTTTGTTGTTCCAAGGCACATCAGGATTGCGTTGCAGCTGGTAACGCGTGCCCAGCCATACCTCGCCGATCTTTGCTTGTCGCGCTGTGCCTGCTGCTGCCGTTATTTTAAGCCGAACAAAACGAACGCTCGAATACCTTTGAGCGGTGCCGTTTGCATCATATGTGCTCGACCCTCCGGCGCTGTTTAGGTTTGTGCATAGCAGTCTATCGTCATCGGTTCCGCTGACGGTGTACTTGAATATCTCGATCAAGTTGCTTGAGAATGCGGCGTTGTCTGCAATCTCCAAGGATACCGTTGCAAAGCCGCCGCTGTTCAAGTTGTGGTTCAAAATAAGACAGGTATCAAAACTAATCGTTGAACTGGCCCCGATATCAAAAACAAGATACCGCGCCGTTAAGTCTGCGCTGGTGTCCTTCGTTTGCAGGCTGCCGATATTATCATAAGCCCGGACCGCCGGACCATCGGCGGCAGTGGTGGCTGCGTCAGTTGTTGTTCCTGCGTCGTTCCATCTTGCTACAGTTGGAGATACTAGGGACTGAGAAACCAGCATAGGCTTATCAGCATTGAATCCAGTCGTCTCTGCCGTTGCTAGGTTTGCCGCCGAGTAAGCCATTAAAACATTCCTTGATTTCTAAGATCCTTAAGCGCAGGCACAACGTTTTGACGGACGAAGCGCTTGATCTCTGCGCGACCTGCAGGGATCTGGGAGTTCATTTCAATCGTAACTTGACCGCCTCCGTTTAAGCCACCCTCTTGTCTCATGCGGTCCACTTGGTCACGGGTTAAAACCATCTCGCCGGCTTGTGCCATAATAGGAACAGAGTCGTGGCCTGGTATCCCGCCTTTGACCAAACCACCCTCAGCAAAGCTTTGAAACCCCAGGGATATGAAGCCACGAACAAGTCCGAACATGAGAGACGCTGCGCCTGCGGCGAGTGCCGGCCCCACGACAGGAATTGCAGATTGCGATGATGCGGCTCCCGCAGCTGCTTCCGCGGCTCTGGCTGTTACAACTTTCTGCATGACCAAAAGAACCTGATCAATAATTTCACCAGATAGCGAAATGAATCCCTTGGCTACTTTGTTCTGCCCCTCTTCAGCCGCTGAGAAGCCAGACAGAAAAGCACCGCTCAAGCTGTCTCCGACCGCTTGAAATTGGCCAGCCTGTTCTTGGAACTTTGAAGCTGCATCTTGGAGCCGCTTTTTCTCTTCTTCGGCTCGTTTTTTTCTCAGGTCTGAGGCTTCTTTTTCTTTTCTCTCGTTTTCATCTTTGATGGCTTGCTGCTGCTCCAGGGTCTTGTTTGCCAACACGGTCTCACCGGTGAAGGCCTTCATCGCTTCCGATGCCACCACTCCAATTCCCTCGTAGACAGCCTGAGCATTTTTCGCGACCGCCTTCTCAAACTTCTCCTGCCCTGCAATTTGCTTCTCAAGCTCCTTCATTGATTCGTCTGAAGTCTCCTGGAAAACCTCACCGAAGCCTTTGACTTGTTCGGCGCCACTTCGAAACTTACCGGCCAGTCCGTCCATTCCGACGGCCTCTGCAAGGCTTGCCATTTTTTCCAGTGCCTTGGCTCCGTTGTCCATAATGGCAGAGAGGGCAGAGTTGACCACTGTTTTTAGGGTCGGCCACAACATGGACCAGCCGCTGGTAATTTTAGAAATTAAGATCAGGCCCTTCGCAGCGACAACAAGAGAGAACTTGGCAAAGCGCTCGGTGTATTCAACTATCTTTTGCCCTATCAAGTTTTGGTTTGATTGGAGCCATTTTTGCGTTCTGTTGATGACGGGCTGCAGCGCCTTGGCTGCTCCGTTCAGCGCTTTGATTAATATAACGCCGACCCCGGCATTGAGTCTTTTCACACTGTTGGAGGTTTGCTCGAAGCTTTTCAGCAACGGATCGTTCGCGCCTACAAACTCCTTCGTTGCCTCAATTGCTATCAGGCCGACGTCTCGAAACTTCTTAAACAGTTCAATGGATTGGTTTGCTACCACAAAGGTTGCGCCGAGCTTCGAAAAGGCAGAGGCCGCTCCGGCGCCAAATCTTTTGACGGCCGACATGGACTCCTTCGATTCCTTGCCAACCTTTTCAATTTTGTCACTGGCCTCATCGGTGGCCGTGAGCTTGACGTTAACGCCCTTTTCAATATCAGCCACGGCTTCGACTCCTTTTCATTGCTCGTTCCATTTCGGCCTTTTGCCGCTTAGCGGCGTCGGCTTCAATCTCTCGAATAACAGTGCTTGCGTGACGAATCACATCGTACACATAAGCGGGCTCATCCAAAAGCCTATCACTACCAAATGGCAAGATCTGATAATCTCGCCAGTCGGTAAACCACTGAATGACCATCATGGTCTCAGCGTCAATCTGTGACCAAGGGCACCGCCGAAGCGATGGGGCAAAGTCGAAAGCTATATTCTGCGTCGTCTCACCGTCGCAGTTTCTAAACTCTCGCTTATGGTCATGCTCTGCCGCATCCGGCCCCCTGCACAATGAGCACTTCCATTTTAGAGAAGCGTGGCCACTCGAAAAGAATCGAGCAGCCAGTTCTATTTTTTTCGGAGCCCCTCCGACAAAGTCGAAATTTCCGTTATTGCGCCATACAACTCATCGATTAAAGATTGCTCTCCACGATCCCAAAGCTCTGCGCCGTCGGCGATTGGCTTGTCTAAGATGTCGGTGGCGCCGCTCAGTGAGACCACTCGCGCCTTGATGATTTTTTCAATGGCAGCCTCTGCCGCCTTGATGCTCACCTTGCCATCTTTTCCAATGCTTGCTCGCTGCGCCTTTCGAAGTTCGCCTCCCGTCATCGGAGCAAGCTCTGCGCTCATCTGCTCTTCTTCGGGTCTGTCTCGATTTTCGTTCCACTTTGGGACGTATACCCTTACGTCTTCCGCGTTGTATGTCATCTTGGTTTCCTTGATTAAGTTTTTATTTAGCCTTGATTCCAGGCAATTCTAAATTCATCCCCACCGCTGCTCGATGCCAGACCAGTGAAGGGGATGCTCAAGACCGCCTCCTCTGCCTCAGGTATCTCAATCGCGGCGAAGTCTAGCTCTGCCGTCGGCACGTATATCGCCACGATCTTTCCTGCCGTTGTTCCAAGGTTCACCTGGATAGGCACGGAGCTAAAAGTTGGACTGGCCGTGGCCGTGGTCTGCACGTAACGCTGCGCCAGTGACTTGATGAAGTCTTTTCGGGCTCGTACTGAGATGTTCCCCTTGACCGAACGGAAGCCGGCCACGAAGTCAGAAGTGCCTTTCTCAAAAGCTTCATCCGACAGCGCCTTGATTCCGTTAGTAACCGTCACGTCAAAAGAGGTAACAGGCAGCGTCACACTGTTCAGCGTCAAGCTTCCGGTGATTCCGTTTGTAGGGTTCCCTGCCGTTGTCTCTGTGTATGTGGACGGCGTGATATCAGCGTCATCGCTCCAAGAGTGGTTTGACGAAAGGGTTAAGGCATCGGCGCCGGTCTTGGCCGTGATAACTCTCTCCGCTCCGTTCAAGGTAATCACAGAGCCAACCATGAAGTTGACGCCCTCGCCGGAATGAACTGAAAGAGCTGACGTAGAAGAGCCCGCCCCGTTGGCTTCTCCGGTTCCGGTCAACGCATAATTGAAAGCCCCGCCGCTGAATGAAATGCGTGGCTCTTCACCGCCGCTCGCGGATATGCTCATCTCTTCAACATAGCACCCGAACAAATCCTCACGAAGAACCCCACTGGTCGTTCTTGCCATATGGACGGTCGGCAGTGCGTTGCTATCAGACAGGTTGTAAGTTTTGGCCACTGAGCCGCCGAAGGATCCGCCCATTGCCGCTTCAATCAACGGATCAATATCAGGTGCAGTGGTGCTGCCGGCAGGCAGGATATAGCTTTCACACGACCAGCTGATTTCTTGCTTGCCTGTGATTCGCTCCTGTATTGACCGCGTTGGTCTTGAATCTGCTCGGTCGTTGCGGGTAACCGAAAACTCAAACGAGGTTGTAAGAACCTTTGCGGCATCGGAGCCGACCAGGGCCTCCTGGCTCGCTGTTCCATATGCGCCGCCCGCGGCACTTTCTTTCTTGCAGAAGAATCTTAAGTTTCTTCCTAAAGCGTGATCAGTTGTAGCGCCCATTATTCAGCTCCCTCGCTTGGTGTCTCTTCAGCCTTTGCGGCTTTCTTCGCTTTCTTTTTAACAGCCTCGAATCGCTCTGACTTCAAGAGCTGCCTTGCGTCTTCGTCTGGTAGGTCTAGAACGTCGCCGTTTTTTAACAGGCTGTCACCATATCGAATCGACGCTGTCTCGTCGCCCACGTATTTGATTTTCATGATTAGCTCGCTGCCGTTGTTCGGATGTATTTTATCTGTGTTTGCAAAACGAAGCTACCATCCCCAAATGCGTCAGGGTCTCCCTCATCCGTCTCAACCCCAACGGCCGTTGTGCTGATGGCGTTTGATCCCCGAGTGGTGTCCACGTTTAAAACTGCAATCACGTCGTCGATTAAATTATTTATTTTTGTCTGACGCTCTGTGAGCGTGTTTCCAGATATATGACCAATCACCGTGACGTTCATTGTGCTGTACATATTGCCGCCGGGCTGATGCTGGAAGCTTTCTGACGTTGGGACAAATCCCACAAAAGGACGCTCGCCAGTTTTGACGTCAAAATATCCACGGGCCAGTGCCTCGACGGTCTGCACTGTTGTTTTGTATCCATTGCCTGTGGTGATGCCTGCAAGGGTCGTTTGTAAATTCTCAAGAATGAGTTTTCTGACTGGAGTACCCATATCATCCCGCCTTGCCCATTGCGGTGACGACGGCGCCTCCGGTGATCTCCAAGATGCTCGGCACGGCCTCGTCGATTGCTTTTGTGATGTAGCTTGTCGGTTTTATTTTTACGTGGGCCATCAGTGTATAAGCCAGCTGCCCAGTCTTCTTATCGACCAAATATCCTCGAAGTTTGCCTGGCATGATAGCAGGGTAAAACTTCAAAAGCGTTCTGCCTGGGTCATACTCTCTAGGTGCTATAGCAGCGTTATTTTTCATGATCGGACTGTAGCTCCGATTGGGAACGGCCAGTGCCTTCACGCGTTTGGGTCGTATCACACCACCTGTCTCGTGAATGGCGGCATAAGGAACGCGGCTGAACACATCGACTTCAAAAGCATTTGAGGCAACTTTTATTGGACTGACTGTCCAACTCCGCTTCAAGGTTCCCTTTGGGTTTTTAAACAAGTTTTCTGAAGTTGAGTCTTGAAGAACAGTTTGCAAAACCTGAGCGGCAAAAATAAGCTTTTGCCCCATCTCTGCGCTGAGGGCATCTGTGAACTCTTCCGCAAATTCTGCGAACTCGTTATCCACATCTAGCTTAAAACTTTGCGCCATAACTCAGTCCTCATTGTTCGTGAACTGGTCAAGCCGAAACGGCGTGATAGGCGCATCAGCGTCTTCAAGGTTTGATTCTTTTTCAGAGATAGAGCCGCCACCGAAGAAAATGCTTGTATCGCCTCGAGCGGCTTCCGCCCTTAGCTCCTTTAGCAGATCTCTATAGAACTGCGTTTTTTGGGAGCGAGCTCCACCCATGCCCAAAGCGCTGCGGTCTATATCTCGTGCAAACTGCGCAAGGATACCTTGAACGGCATCAATGGCAGCCAGTGTTGGACTGGCCCGAGTTGTCAAAAGCGCATCAAGGAGTTCGTTGCTGAGCAGCTGTTCATTTGTATCGGTGTCTCCGATCCTGAATCTCAGCTTATCTCGGTCAGTGCTCAACGCGTCACTGTATGACCAGCTCATGCTTCAACCCTCTTCCGGGGCCTCCCCCGCGAACGCTTCTCTTTCTTTGGTTTCATCTGTTTCAAGAGAAGATGGTCAGGCACCTCTACAAGTTGTCCTGACCGAATCATTCTCTGAAACCCCGGCCATTGT
>CEPN01029467.1_pt1 | contig 10799 bp, 3 predicted proteins | sample 530391 | NCBI WGS metagenome assembly CEPN01 (sample SAMEA2620027, study PRJEB7988) | marine metagenome | isolation source: saline water (ENVO:00002010), including
GCACTTCCTAGAGATAAGGATTTAACTTTAGTTAAACCTGTTCCATCAACAGAAAATACCTCCGTTAAGGTATCAGTCAAATCCCCATCGGCATCATCATCAGTAACTATCTCAAATTTTTCATCAGCCGTATTATCGCCTAATACAAATCTAACATCTGCATCTGCTATCTTATTGTGAAAAGTTGTTTTGGTTGCACTTCCCTCTATTGACATGGCCTCTGTATAAGCCGAAGTTCCATATCCAATACTTACATTGTTAGCGACTTTGCTTGTTGTTAAGTATTGAACTACCATATCGTTAAATCCATTACTTGTATATGTGATAATGGCAATTATGGTATCTCCATCATCATAAGGAGGTATAGCATTTTGAGTAGAACTACCGTGTTTTCTTATTTTTAATACGGGAGGAGTCGCATTATCAGCAACTAATAGATGATGGGTGTTAGCAGTTGCTTGAAAATCACTAGCAGTAAAATTATCTGCCGATACTGAAAGAAAAGCACCATCACGGAATATTTTACCCTCCGCTACTTGTAATACATTTCCACTACTTGCTTGTGTAATGTCAAAATCAGTAGCAGAACCTTTCACTACATAGTTTCCTCTCATGCCTAGACTTAACGCCTTAATTAATCCTGTATGCGGAAAATCCGTTGAGTCTGTTATTTGGTCTATTGATGTATCGTCTTTTGTTGCCGTCGCAAAATAATGCGGGTTTGTTTCTGTTGCCATTCTACTCTACCTCCAAAAATATAAAAAATTCTGCCGTTTCATTAGAAGCAAATGGCCCAACTCCTTCAAAGTTTTCTCTAAGCAACATATTACTAGAAGAATCAAAAACACCAACTTCTCTAATAACTTGACCCGTTAATGCTCCTCCTCCTGCGACTGAAACCTTTACTTGAACTACATTTTCATCCGATTTAATGGCTGAAACAGAAGCCGATGATAAAACATTGTCCAAGTCTGTTTGAGAACCATAAGTAGAATTTCCTCCTAGCCCCACCTTTGCATTATTTATTAAAGACACTACTTGGTCTGCCAGTAAAGATTGTAATTTATCGCTTATCAAAAGTCTTCCTCCTCTAATGTGGTGAATATAGTTGTTCCTATATTAAGTGGAGAGGTGCTTGTATTTAGGGTTGTTGAAGCAGTATTCAAAGTAAAAGAACCCGCAGTCACCGACTTTTTGCGAATCAGCATTCTAATTGGTTTTATTTTGATTTTATCTAAAAAACTAAATTGCGTTGAGTTTAAATCAACTAAATCTTCATTGAGCCTATTGTTGGTTTTCCTATTCGCTATGCTTAGTTCGGCAAACCTATCTTCTAATCCTTTGATGTATTTACCTAACTCTAATTCCATCATGCCCGAAAGCGAGTGTTGTATATCCAATACTAAAAATTCACTTCGGGGTATATTTTCTTCTAGAATCTCAACAGTTATTATATCACCTGCTCTTAGTTGTGACATGTTTTTATGACCTACTGTTAGATTTAGATTGAAGTTATCTTCATTGTGTAGTTTCAAAAGTTCGTTTGCTCTTTTATCTACTTCGGACTGTGTTATCAATTCTTCTTCAAAGACTTGTAATGATTTGATTCCATCTTTCTTAATACTCTTCATTTCCTTTCTAATTGCTTTATGGTTTCTTCCAAAGACGGTTATATCATTAAACTTATCAAAAGAACTTTTAGTTTTCTTGTAGGTAAATATCTCATTATCTGTTGATTGTGTAGTTAAGAATAGTTTAGATTGGAAGGAACTATCATCGTTTTTTATAGAAAAAGAACTACCGTCTTCTATTAATTTCTTATTCTTTTTATTCATTAAGAAAGTGATTGCTGAATACAAATCTACTCCCGTAAACTTAGGTGAAACAATAAGAGGGTAGGTTTCGTTCTTATTAATAGTAAATGTAATTCCATTTTCTTCTAATAGGTCATTAATTAGTAAATCACTATCAGTCCCTATATTAACAACAGAACCTATCAATGCTCTTTTAGCATTTGATACATTTTCAGGCACACTTACAGTTATTGCTTCCGATACTGAAACAACTCCCAATAGTTCTTTTTGGTCTTTTAAGCGCAAATAGTATTCGGGTATTGTAGTTGATGTTTCCGGTTGTATAAATTCTACTTCTGTATAATTTTGATTGTCACCATCACTAAATAACATCTTAGTAGAGCCTTCTTTAAGTATGTTATCCCTTAAATTAGTAGGGTCTGTCACTATTAAGTCATTACCTGTGTTTTGGCTATCAGCATCTACAATAACATACATCGAAAGAACTCCTTCATTATTGCTTTCAAAAGGTCTAGAACCCAACCCGTCTTTTATTTGATAAGCATTAATTTCATCATAATTTGCTTCTTCATATGGTTTCTTTGTATATTTAGAAGATAATTCATTTAGTTTAATGTTTTTAGGACTAAAAGAATTAAAACAAGTATGGTTAGGTTGCATTATCTTGTAGTATTGAAATCGTGAAGCGTGGTTCATTCTATGGAAGCATCCTTTTCCACTATCTGTACTATCGGGAATATCGGATATTTTTATTGGGTCGGGTAAAGTTCCGCTAAGTGTAATAATGTGTTTTCTAGAATGGTCGGTTGTATCTATTTCATGGGATAGAATGTATAGTATGTGTCTAGGAGTCGTAGCATCATTACTAAATCTCCTACTATGGCTGTTTTCATATACTCCATGACTACCCGATAGATTTTGATTAGTGGGAGTATAAACATATGATAAGCCTTGAAGATTTGTAGTATATCGTACGCTCCCATCATCTCTAATGTATTGTCCTGCTTCGGACACTAAATAACAACCTGTTAAATCTACATTACTTAACCACATAGGATTATGACTCCCATACATAGTATTTGGGTCGCCCGAAGCATTAACATTCATAGACTTTAAATCAGCATCGGTTAGCCAAAAAGTATGTATGTCTGTTCCATTACTACCTTTCTTAGTGCCTATAAAATTCCTACTTACGGCAATAGGGGCTGATGAACTTGTACTTGCTATTGCGTTTTTATCCATATGCAGTCTGTTAAAATTAACTGCATGACATTCATATGACCTAATACAAGTTCCTTCCGGCACTTTATCAGTAGCATAATCATCTATTCCTGTTCTAATATATGCTTGTGTAGGGATGTGGTCTAAATTAGGACTTGCAGTTTCAGCAGCCGTTTTAGCAAGGCCAACTCCATCAATGACAAATATTGAACCAACAGTTGCTCTAGCCGGATAATCCCCCGTATGAGTAAATGAAACTGCGTCTATTTGATAACCTATATCTAATTTAAGTATGGGCTTAAGTCCAAACATAACACCGTCTGCGTCATTTGCATAAGTGACACTATTTCTACCTGTTATATCTTCTGTTGCCGAGCCATTTTCTGCTTTATTATTAGCAAACCCCCCGTAGGCTATTGTTCCATTTGAGCCTGAAAGTATGGCTTCATTCATACTAATGCCAACTCTAGATTGTAAGTAAGATGTTTGTTCTAAATGAGCCACTTTAGATACTCCGGTTATTCTAGTTCCTACCATACCTGCTACTGCTTTTGCGCCTTCTCCTCCTTTTATGGTAAAGTTGTTAAAAAATATAGGCTTAAAATTTTGTAATATTTGCCCAAATAATGAATGTCTAATTCTATGCTCGCTTGTGACCGCAGCCCCGCTATGGTCTATTCCTACTACTTGTCTTTTAACATAAGCGTAAGGTTCTGTACCGTCTCCCGACTCGGCGGATATGTTTCTAGATGCCATATATTCCATAAATAGAGGGAATGGAGCATTAGTTCCATATTCTCCTCTAGTGCTAACATCACTATTAGCCGAATCGTTAGCAATCATAAATATATTTGGCCTATATCCAAAGTTAATAGGTAGCCACAAATTAACATCTGTTTCTCCATTTCCTATCCCAAATGCTGAACTTTCAGCAGATTGTGTCATAAAAGGACTAAATGTTCTTTTTTTACCATGTATTAATTCGCCTACTTCCGTATGATAATCAATATTAGTATGGCTAGCATTATCTCCTCCAAAACCTGCATCATCATCTCCTCTAAGTGAGTTTACATGATTAGTATATTCGGCTGCGCTAGAAGATTCACCATCATTGTCTTTTTCTGCAATACCTCTCATAACTGCACTTTTTAGTAGATGAATGCTAAAATCAATATTTCTAAAATCCCCAATTTCTCCCATTCCTTGTAGATAAGAATATCCGGTAGCATTACTTGAACTAGCAATATTTTGTGTTTCTACTGGTATGTAATATAATGGATATTGCCTAGATTCAGTAGGAACGCTACCGCTTCTATTAACTTGATAGTCAAAATAATCCACGCTAACTCCACTAGCATTAACTGTTGTTTTAACGGGTGCTGATGTTAATACAATAGTATTAGTTCCAATGGATGAAACTACTCCTATATATCTTCCTTCCTTATCGCATATAATATCACCGGCAGTTCCTCCCGACCAATTTCCACTTAGGTTAAGAGTGTTTGTTGATATACTATTGATGTGAAGCCCTATATCTCCTGAACCGCTTTCTACAACCCTTTTCATGTGAGTAAATGGATAGATAGTTTGTGGGATTGTTATATTTTTAGAAGGAGGATTTTCGGGGTCTATTTGGTTAAAACAAAAATCATAAACAACTTCTGTAAGTCTCATAATGCTAAATCTTCTTAGGTTTCTAATTTCTTTACCTGTCACGGAAGTAATTATAGAAGAAGAGTATTGATTGTCCAGTCTTGTTATAGAACTAGATTCCCCAATAAAACCAAGTGCATCTTTTGGTTCTCTATAATCACTAGTAGTTGTGTCTTTTAAAAACATAATACTGTATTTGGTTAAGTCTCTATCCTTTCCTGCATACATTAGGCTATCTTTTCTTGTTGAGGAATATGGCAATAAATCACTATTTGAGAATAAAAACATTCTAGCCACTTTAGGGTCTATGTGTCCAAATCTATCTTTAACTAAAAAAGGCGTATGTAGTTTAGTCGAACTTACTGTTTGAGTTTCTGTTACGGGTGTTGGTGGTAATAAAACAATAGGGTAAGAACCGGAATGAAAGCCATCCATGTCATAGGTATATTCATTAGAACTTTCTATTGGGTGAGTGCTATGTTTTTCTAAAGTAGTCATGTCAAAAAACTTACTTCCTGTACTTGGCAATAAGCCTCTAGATTCGGGGATTCTCTTATAATCAAATTGGAAAAATTTTGTTGTCACTCCACTAGCACTAGCAGTAGCATTGTTTGTTAATATTACTTCATGGGTTTCAGTACTTCCCGAAGAAACTCCCACTAGGGATTCTACAAAGGTGTTAGCAGGAACTCCACTAGCCACTATTTTTTGTCCAACTCTAGGAAAAGAAAGTGCTTCTATCCCTCCATAAGAACTTGATTTTAAATTATGTTCTATGAAAGGTGAACCATCAAAAGTTTCTATTTGGCTAAACCCTACAAAAGAAAGCCCCATAATATCTGTGCCTATAATATTAGTTTGTTCTATTCCATCAATATAATGACCCGCATTAAACCTGTATGAACTAGCGTAGTAAGGTATTTTGCTTTTTGTTTCTGTATAATATTGTTCAGTTGAGCCTAAAATCTTAGGAAGGATTGTATTTATATTCCCTTTTTCTATATTTAATAGTCTATATAGGGGTGTTCCAAAAACTTCTTGAGAAGACTTAGGCATTTCATCTGCTTGTGTTGTAGAACCGTCATAATAGTGCGCCCTTCTAGATACATTAGAACCACCTTGATAGTGAAGATGGAAGGGTTGTGAGGTCACTATTGGATAATTTAACAATGATGTTTTATTATAAGTATTTCCGGTTTGTAGTTTAGGATGAATGAGGCCAATTGTTTTAGCACCATGTAAGTGCGCTCCATTTAATAAACTTAATTCATGCGTTAATTTAGAACTTTCTTTTGTTTCTTTTGTTGCTTTAGATAATATAGAAACATCTTCCTTTGCATGTCCATTCAACTTATCAATTTGCATACCTGCCTTAAATTTAAAAAGAATAGAAGAAGTTTGACTACTAGTAGCACTTGCACTAATGGTTATTTTAGCAGTGTCTACTATTTCAGTAATGGTTGTCCCGCTTGTTATCCCTGTTCCCGAAAGTTCCATCCCCACAAATAGATTATCAGTCGAAGGAGTTTCTAAAATAGTGCTTCCCGAAACACAAACACAATCTAAAGTAAATAAGCCCACTCTTCTATCTAAGTAAATTTGAGTGTTAGTTGATTTAACTACTTGAACTACATTTGCTAAAAATTTACCATTAATATAAATAGGTTTATTGTGTAGGTTTCTATTTCCTCTAAGTTGATTCATACTTGATAAAGCAGTATCAGCATCTACCTCTATATATCTTTGAACAGAAGTAGCATCCGCAACTATTCTTCCTAGATTAGTTCCCGAATAACTAGTATCATTAGTATTGGCATAATTTATATCTACTCTTCCTAAAGTCAATGGCATGTAAGGGGCTATTACTATATCAGTTCCGTTGTCTTTAGAGGTAGTTGAAATAACTTCAAAATCCATCAAAGTATTAACTGTATCAAAGGTAGAACTCTCTAATGTGCTTTGAAAGTGAGGGTCACTCTTCATTCTTTTTACTTCGTTTATATTATAGCCCAAAGCATTTTCATTAGTGCTATGGCTAGTTCCTACTAAGTCTGTTGTCTCCGCACCCGTAGAATCTATTTGTGTTCCCGATTTAAAGAATAGCCCTTTGCTAGAAGCACCACTTAAACTAGTAGAAGACTCAATATAAGGATTAGTGGCAAGTGCTTTATTGAATACAAAGTTATGATTTGCTTCTTTATAGCCTGTTAAAGTAGTTCCTTCTGCTCTAGGAAAATCAACTAGGGTAAAACTAGTTCCAGTTGTTCCTGAAGATATTTCTCCCACATAACTCATCATTCCTGTGTCGTATTTTATGTGTATTTTATCTCCTGTTGCTAAAGTTATGCTTGTTGAAGCAGTTAGTGTCTTACTACCAAAAGTGCAAGTAAAATTAGCCCCCGCAGTTGTTAATTTATTATACGGGCTTTGTGTTGAGTAAATAATATCTTCCGAGAACAAAGCATTCTTGTTTATTATAGGGGAAATTAATTTTCTTATGTTGCTCCTACCTACGAGTTTAGTTTGCGTTAAGCCATCTTCTTTATATTCCTCTAACTTTTCAACAACACCATCGAATTTTTCAAGAGTAATAGCATATTGTCCTTGCATATAATCTAATAGATTTCCCCCATTTATGTTATATGGATTACTTAAAGAACTTTGAAGTATGGAATTATAGGGGTTATTAGCAAAACTTAAAGTCAATAATTTCTTTTCTCTATCTATACTTGTAACATCGACATATAAAAATGAAAAATCTTTGGAAAGTAGTTTTATGTGTATTTCTCCATGTCTATCATTAACCCCTATAAAATCAGTAAATAAAGTCTTATCTAATCTATTGTATGCTCTCCTTTGTATTTCTGCCCCTATAAAACTTGAAAAATTAACTGCCCCTGTGCTTGTTTGTTGATTACTATTAGTTCCTAATGTAGTTGAATCATCTACTGAATAAGAATTAGCAAAACCAATACCTTGTGTATTTGAACTAAATGTACCTATGTGACTAACATGGACAATATCGCTATGAGTAGAAGTCGTAGGATTGAATATCCTAACTTCGTCACCTACATTCAAGTAATTATTTAAATCGTGTTCTGTATTTAAAATGGCCTCATGCAAAGGAAAACTACCATCGCTATCAATGGAAGTAATAGTTGCACTAATCGATTTAAATTCATTCATGTCTCCTTTGAATGCTTGCTTTCTAACTCTAATAGATTCTCCTTCTTTTATTTTCTTTGGTAGTATTCTGTAAGGGTCTGCTATTTTTACTTCCGCAATACTGCCCTTCTTACCAAAGGATTCATTGACAAAACAATCTAATACATTATAAGATAGATTTGCTTTATCTTTAGAATAAGCATAAGAAACATACCTATATTCGCCATTGTAGTCTTGACTTGCAGTATCAGTTATTGTATCGTTATCATCTCTTCTAGCATTAGTAAAACAAGCGTCGTTTGTAAAAGGAGTATAGTCTAAAATTGTATTGCCTTCATTACTTGTATGAGTGGTTGGATTATCTTGTTCTTTTAGTTTATCAATTAACTTTGTTTTGAGAGTAAATCTGCTATAATCAATTATAGTAGTTCCAAAGTCTGCTTTTGTTGTAAAGTGACTATCTATTGCTAATGTTTCAGTAGCATTAGCAACATAATCTCCTTCTTTAAACATAATAGTATGCTTTCTATCGTGATTTAATTCATCTTTTTTATCTAAGTAGTCATTAAAGAAATAGAATAAAGGTCTAGCACAATGTATTTCATAAGTAGGAGCATTTATTATACCTGCTCCTATTACTAGTGGGTGATTACTAGTAGGTATAGGATAAGAAAATAACCTAAACTTAGAACCATTAGCAATCTCATTTCCTAGTTTTGGCTCAAATTCAAAAGCATCTCCTTCTATATCTTCTGTTAATTTTTCTGTTACTCTAACAAAATGATGTTTTGAAAAATCATCGGAGTGAATCATGGCAAATAAATAATGAGTGTTTTCATTCCATCCATTTATTCTAACTCCTGTTTCATTAGTGTTATCGAAACACTTTATTTTAAATCCATCAGTAGTTGCTAGATTAGAATACTCTAAACCCAAGACTACTGTTTGACTGCTTGCAGTAGTGCCTGTCGCTATCTTAGAAATTGTGAATGTTGTTGAAGAAAGAATGTTATCAATTATGGTATTATCTTGTAATTTAGAGTGATGGATGCTTTGTCCAACATATAAATCATCGGTGTTTCCACTAGATAAAGTGATTAGAGAACTGCTTTGTGTAATAGTGCAATTACCTAAAGTGCTTCTGCCTAATGGAGTTAATATAACGCTTCCTGTGCTTTCGGGAGTGATTGCTATGTTTAATCTACTAGTAGTCGTTGATGAATCGAAAACATATAGCATAGGATTAGTAGGGCAACTATATGCGGTTTTAGTAAAGGTAAAAGACCTACTAGTAGTTATTGAATCATTAGAATTTTTATTCATTGTTGCCGTATTAGCCCCACTATTAATAGAAGTAATTATGCTCCCATCGGCTATTCCTGTTCCCGAAACTTTCATCCCAACAAATAAATTTGTAGTGGTTAAATTGCTAATAACCGCACTACCTGTTCCGGCAGTAGTTCCTGTTAAAACAACAGTATTAGGATTAGAAGAGATAGCCACTATTTCAGTCATTCATCCACTTCCTCAAATCTAAAATAAAATAGAGTGTCTTTCAAATTAGGAAGTAGGTTGTTAATTAAAAACTTCTTTCTAATTGTTGAAGTCATGCACATTTCATGTAGTTCCCCCATAAATTGTTTATTAGCAGTAGCACTATCCTCTCCTATTCCTTGATTGTTATTAGCCCCGATAAATAAATCTTCCTCGGCCATAGTAAAATCACTACTAGCCCCGACACTTACGCTCTTTTGTAGTGTTCCATTTAAGTATATATTAAGAGTTTTTCCTATATCATTGTATGAACAAGCAATATGAAATTGGTCGTTAATATAGATTGGTTGTTGTGTATTTTTAATATATATGTTTGTATTGTTGGCAATTAATGATGTTCCATCATCAAAATTAGCAACTAGTTCAACCCTAATATCATCAACTACAGTTTGTATTATTCCTAAAGAAGTGAAATTGAATCCCTTTCTAATGAATATTTCTTGCCCTACTTGTAATTTAGCAGTTGAGGCTACGGGTATTTGATTGGTTGGTAAACTAGGAGAACTTGTGTCTAAACTAGTCGCTACGATATATTCTTGTAGTCCTTTTTTATTAATACCATCTAGCGTTTCTGCTCCGATTCTATTAATGCCCTTATCGTTAGAGACTTGGCTATGAAGCCCTATATTTGTAAAATGATTCATTTCGGCTTTGGAAACAATTACTGCATTGTCTGTTATAGCGGTATAATCAGTTCCTCCTATTTTTACTCCCGCTTTTATTTTATATTCGGCAGGTTGGTTAGTATTTGTTGAAGTGGCGTTGACTAAAGATAAGTAAAAGTTAGTGCTTGAAAATATTCTCATTTCGTGAGTTAGCCTAGCACTTTGAGTTAAGTAGTCTTCGCTTTGAAAGTTAGCACTATCAGCATCACTTTGTATAACACTAGGCATTACTTTTTGTGATGCAATAGCAGTAGGTTTTTCAAAAACAAAAGTCCTGTCAGCCGTAGTATCAGTAGTGGCATCATTATCTATATCAATACTAGTACCATTAGTATTTATTTCTACTATTTTACTTCCTGTTGGTATTCCATCACCGCTTACTGTCATACCTGCTACTAAAGTGCTAGTGCTAGTAAAACCATCTATGTATTTTTTATTTGTTGCGGAGGCATTAGTAGTGCAAGAAAGAGTTTGAGTCGCACCATCAGCAAGACTCATTCCATTTATGTCATAAGGAGTCACAATACTCTCAAATGTAAATGAACCCCTATGCGCCCATATACCATAATTGATACCATCGGCGGAAGATGGAACATTATCGCTATAATCTATTTTAATATGAGCATTACACATGACGGGGAATACTAGTCCCCTTTGTTTACCCACCAAAATATCATACATGCTATCACCTATGGAACAATAACCGCAGTTTCAAATTCTAAACTAA
>CEPN01007423.1_pt1 | contig 10685 bp, 11 predicted proteins | sample 530391 | NCBI WGS metagenome assembly CEPN01 (sample SAMEA2620027, study PRJEB7988) | marine metagenome | isolation source: saline water (ENVO:00002010), including
TAAAACAAAAAAGAAAAAAACTAAAAAGATGAAACGTAGAAAGAAAAAGTGAAATGGCTAAATACAGGGGTAAATCAGTTAGATTAAATAAACCATCTCGTATAAGAAAAGGTCAAACTAGTTATGGAAGAAAAAAGTTTCAAGTATATGTACAAGATGGAAGTAGAGTAAAAAGAGTAACTTTTGGTGATCCTAATATGAGAATTAAAAAGTCAAGTCCTGCTAGACGTAAATCGTTTAGAGCAAGACATAGATGTGCAACGCCTGGTCCTAAAACAAAAGCAAGATATTGGAGTTGTAAAAAATGGTAAAAAGACGTAGAAAAAGTACAGTAAACAAAGCAGGTAACTATACTAAACCTGCTATGAGAAAAAGATTATTTTATAAAATTAAAGCAGGTAGTAAAGGTGGTAGAGCAGGACAATGGTCGGCTCGTAAAGCACAAATGTTAGCAAGACAATACAAAGCTAAAGGTGGAGGATATAGATAGTGGCTTTAAAAAAATCACAAAAGTCTTTGAAGAAATGGACAGCACAGAAATGGGATTATGTTTCTAAAGGAGATAAAAAGAAACCTAAATCTAAACGTGGTAGATATTTACCTAAATCTGTTAGAGCAAGTCTTACACCTGCACAAAAAGCATATGAAAATAGAAAAAAAAGACGTGCTACTAAAGCAGGTAAACAAAGAGCAAGTTATTCAAAGTCTGTTAGAAGAAAGATGAGAGGTAAATAATGGCAGCACCAATATATTGTACACATAAAGAATTAAAAAGAGTATTTCCACAACTTGATAGTTTTGATAATAAAAAACCTGTATATGGTTGGACAGAAGTTTCAAGCAATAAATATGCAGCACATAATAGTGGTTTAGTAACTCAATGTTTTGCAGATGGAGAAGATTTAGGACCTGCACAGTCAGCACACACTGATTTAAATGTTGAAGGCGAATGGTTTTACAATTCTGCTGAAGATGTACTTTATTATTTTTCTGCAACTAATCCTAATGATAAATTGATGGAAGCAGGAGAAGAATTTACTGCTATGGTTACACAATACAGAACTGATGCTAGTAGATACCTAGATAGTATGTTAGACCCTAATATGCCTAAAGAAGCGTGGAAAGATAAAACAGGTGCATACGATTACATTATTATTCGCACTACAGCACTAATTGCTGCTAATTTTATGATTAAAGCACACGATCCAAATAGTGAACTTGCTAATGCTCTTATGGAAGAAGCTAATCAAAATATAGAAAACATAAATCAAGGTAAAGCTGCTTTGTCTTGGCAAGTAACTAGAGATTCGGCACAAGGTGTAGTAAGAGATGTCGTGTATAATACAGCAGGTGCTATAAGACCTGTAGATACTAGGGGAGAATGGCATGGAACGTATGATTTAATTAAAGTTATTATTACTGTAGGTGGAGCATTGGGCACAGCAAAATATGAGGTGTATACTAAAGATTCTACTAAATTAAAAAATCAACTTGCACAAAGTGCTACAGTTATATCTGGTGATTATCAACCACTTGCAGGTGGATTAGAAATAAGATTTGCTGGTTCATCAAACGCTATTGCAGATGATGAATGGGAAATAGAATGTTTTGGTAAATATGAAGATGTAGATGCTTCTAGTGGTAAATCTGTAAAAATGACAAGAACTAGAAAAACATCATATAGGAGATATGAAACAGAATGACAGTAACTTTTACTAGCAATTTTACCAATATTCTTAATAAATTAAGGAATATATTAAGAACAGAATTTAAGGGTGGATTACCTGTATATATTGGACACGAGCAAAAAGAACAAGGCTCACAATATTTAAGGTTAGACCCTATAGGTAGTAACCTTATAGAATACAATGTTAATGGTGAATTAAGAGAGTTTCAGGTAAATATGTTTTATTATTTTGCCGATCCTAATGTAAACAAAACATCATTAGACCACGTTTTAAGGTATGTATCAAGGATTGAAGCGTTAATACACGATAACATTACTATGACTTTGGGTGATACTCCTGCAACAGAATGTTTTAATTGCAGGATAGAATCAACTGAATTAAACGCTTTAGATGACCAAAACGAATATGTTGTACAGTTTGAATGGCGTGGACAACATCATAGTAATACAGCGTAGGAGTATATATGAAAATAAAACTTAAAGATAAAGACAATCCTATTACACAACTTTGGTGTTTTATGTATAGAGGTTATGATTCGTCTTTGATAGAACAAATAAATTCTGGAAAGCAAGTTAAGGTTGATAAAGTGCCAAAACCTGCTTGGGATTATGTAGAAAAAGTAAAAACAAAAAAGAAAAAGGAGAGTAAATAATGGCTATTTCAACAGCAGCTCACTCGCCAAAAGAATTTCAGTTTTTAATAGCAGAACAAGATGATTTTGGCACAATAGAAGCAGGTGGTGGTAACGCTTATCATGCTTTAGATGTAGATTCAGTAGGTACACCATCTTTAAATCCAACACAAGTATTGGATGTTAGAAATGGTAGTAGAGTATTACAAAAAGAAGATTTTTTTCAAGATGTTAAAGCATCAGTAAAAGAATTATCAGTATCAGGAACAGCAACAACAAATGCACTTGATATGTTATTAGAAAATATTACAGGTGAAGCAGAAGGTTCAGCTAGTAGCATTTACTCTTTTGCATCAAATCAAGCAACTACAAATGTTGGTTCAGGAGATTCTAGTCAAGCAGGAACATTACTTTCAATAGTAATTAAATCTGCTTTCGGAACAAATGCTGATATGGCTTTTAAAGATTGTGTATGTACATCATTGACATTAAATGGTGATACAGGTACAGAAGGTGGTAGAATTAAGTTTTCTGCTACATTCCAAACTGGTTCAACAGTTGAAGATTTGACAGATGCAGCAACAACAGTAGACACAACTTTTGCAGCTTCTGAAAATTATTTTATGACTAATTTCGTAGCAGGATATAGACAAGTATATGGTGTTGCAGACTTAGTTATGAGTTCATTTTCTATGACTATGGAAAACCCTGCTACATTTTCTGGTGTAACATCATCAGGATATGAAGTTATATCAAGAGCAGGTGAATTTTCTGTAACATTAGATGCTACAGTTAAGTATGATGATAAAACTGAAGATTTCTTTGAAAAGTTTAATAATCAAACACAACAAAGTGCTACAGCAGCACAAGCTACATTATTAAATCATCAAAGTGGTTTAGCAGCAGATAATTTTGGTATTAGTATTCCAAAAACAATCTTAACAAATGTTGCATTTAATGAAGCAGATGTTATGATGTTAGATTTATCTGTTAAAGGTGTTGGCGATGGTTCTAACGCTTTAGTAGAAGTAGCTTGTTAATTAAAATAAAGGAATAAACAATGGAATTTAAACTTGAATCTGGTAAAAAGATAAAGTTAAAAGATGTATCTATAGATGAAAGAGATGAAATGCTTGATTCTGTAGTATATAACTATGACGAAAAAGGTAATCCATCAGGTATGAAAATGATGAATACTACTATGACTAAATGGATTCGTCTTGGCGTTAATGGTGATACATCTGATAAGTTTCTAAAAACTTTAACACTTCAAGATAGAACTGAAATATTTGTAAAAATGCAGGAATATCTTTTAGTGGGGGAAGGGAAAGCCTCCAAGTAGAACTGACAATTATGTCTGATAGCTGTGGAGGCTGTCAATATTGTGAATTTCCATACGAAGCACAATTACCTGTAAAAACCGAATTAGGTTACGAAACAAGAGAGTTTAGATCTATTGATGATATATGGGCAGTCATAGAGTTGATTGCCCTTGAAACCAAAAGATTTAATGAAGAAAAAAGAAAGGATTTTGACGTGACAAAAAGTATAATATCTCAAATTCCATTCTTTACTTGCATAAATCATATACGAGACGAAAAATATATTAAACTCCTAAATAAATACTTATATTGTACTGAAACAGGCACACCTGCACATAGTGGCAGTTATGGTGAACAACCTGCAAGATGGATTCAATATTTTTTTATAATTAAAAATGCGATGGCGAAGAAGATAAATTCTGTAAAAGAAAAAGCGAAGAAAGAGGCGAAATAGATGTCGGATATTGTTGTAAAGTTTAAACCATCTGGTCAAAAAGAAATAGTAACTGCAATAAAAGCAATACAAGCAGCAGAAAAAAATTTAACTGTTTCTGGTAAAAACCATAATGTTGTTGTTGCTAATATGACAGCAAAATTAAAAGCACAAAACAAAACTTTTAAAGATTTAGGAATTAGTTACGCTACTGTAGGTAAAGCAGCTAAAGGCAACAGGGTTGCTATGCAACAACTTACATTAGCTATGCAACAAAATAGAAAATCTGCAGCTGGAATGTTATCTACTAATAGACTATTAGATAACTCGTTAGCAACAATGAGATCACATATGTTATTGTTTAGTTTTGCTATGTCGCTTGGTATTAGGCAAATTATACAATTTACAAAACAAGCTGCTAAAATACAAGATATGCAAAGAGCCTTTACATCTTTATCAGGTGGCACATTAAATGCAACATCTTCAATAAGTAAGTTAAGAGATGCAACTAATGGAACTTTATCTAATTTTGATTTACTACAACAAGCAAACAATGCTATGATTCTTGGAGTAACTAAAAATTCTGATGAAATGGCTAATATGTTTGATATGGCTCAAAGATTAGGTAATGCTCTTGGTGTTGATGTAAATACTTCAATACAATCTCTTGTTACTGGTATTGGTCGTCAATCACGTCTTATGCTTGATAATATTGGTATAATTGTTAAATCAAATGATGCTTACAAAACATATGCAAGAGAAGTTGGAAAAACAGCAGATACTTTAACTGATTTTGAAAAAAGACAAGCATTTACAGAAGCTGCTTTAGAAGCTGCTAGAAATAAATTAAAATCGCTAAATGAAGAATTACCAACATCAAATCAATCATTTCAAACATTAAATGCTTCTTTAGAAAATTTCCAAGAAAGTCTTGGTAAAGCTGCTTTACCTATGATTGAAAGTTTTGCTAAAGCTATGACTGCAATTTTTGATGCTTTTGATACAGAAAGAATTAAATCTTATGCTGCTGTAGTTGGAGGAACACTTGTAGGTGCTATGATTGCATATAGAACTGTATTAATTAGTGTTATAAAAAAACAAACAATGCTTGGTTATGGTGCTTTAGCTACTGCTGTAGGTATTTTAGCAAGTGAATTATTAGTTTTATCTGGTATTTTTAATGATTCAAATGATGGTTTAGATGATGCAAAACAATCTTTAGATGCTTTTTTAAAAGAAATGCAAAGTAAATCAATCAAAGAATTGAAAAATGAATTAAAAGAATTAGAATCTCAATTATCAGCAACAACTTCAGCACAATCAAAAAATCTTCTTCAAGCAACATTATCTGCTGAGGAACTTGATAAATTAAATCAATCATCACTAGATTTAGCTAATATGTTAGGGGTAAAAGATATAGTTTATCAAAATTTAACAGAAAGCCAAGATAAAAATAATCAAGTTACAGAAACTGGTGTAGAATTGTATAATCAAGAAGATGAAGAACTTAAAAAAAGTATAGCTTCTATAAAGTCTTATATAGCTGCGATTGAATCAGGATTTGCAACTTATGAATCATTTATAGCAACACAAGAACAAATTCTTGATATGTATGGAAAAACTGATGTAGCACAACTTGCAAATGTAGAATCAAACATACAATCTGTACAAAACTTAATAGCACATGGTGAAGCAATAGGTGCAGACCAAGAACTTATGGAGCAATACACAGCAGTCCTTGAAATGTTGACTGATAAAAGAATTGCTTTGTTAGATAAAGAAAAACAAAAAGAATTGCAAGTTGCACAAACAAAAATGAAAGTTTATTCAATGGTAATTTCTGCAACTGGAGATTTAGTTGGTATGAGTGAAAAAAATGCTAAAGGTGCTGCTGCAATACAAGCTACTGCTGCTGTTGTAGATGCTTTTGCTTCTGCTTCATCAACAAAAGCACAAATTGCAAAAATAGCTGCACCACCATTTCCAGAATTAGCATATGCTGCATCTCTTGCATCAGGTTTAGTACAAGCTAGACAAGTTGCTATGGCTGCAAATAATATAGGTTCTGGTTCTGATGGTGGAGGTGGAGGCAGTCAACAAGCTGGATATGGAATGGAACAAGGTGGTCTAGTTGGTGGTCAAAGACATTCTTATGGTGGAACTTTAATTGAAGCAGAACAAGGTGAATTTGTAATGAGTAGAGCTGCTGTAAATTCTATTGGATTAGAAGCATTAAATCAAATGAATAGTGGTGTTTCTGGAAGTGGAACAATAAATGTAAATATATCAGGTAATGTTATGACACAAGATTTTGTAGAAGGTCAACTTGCAGAATCAATTAAAGAAGCTGTCCGTAGAGGTAGCGATTTTGGTATGAATTAATGATTCAATTACCTGAAAAACTAAAAAAAGCTATTGGTAGTGGCGTATCAAATACATTATACCCTGTATTAAGAATTTATAAAGGTGTAAGAATAGATCAAGCTAATCAAGATTTTGAAGGTGCTGCATCAGAAACTATAAACTTATCAATTAAAGAAACAAGTATAAAAAATTCTAATGGTGAAAATGAATATTATATTCCTTTACTACAAAATATACCCACTTTAACACAATCTGCTGATATTATTAATAATAAATTTACTATTTCAAGTGTTTCAGTTGAAGTTTCAAATTACAAATATGCAGGTAAAAAATTTAGTGATAATGTAATTAATTTATTAAAATCAGTATGTCAAATTTATTACACAGCAAGAGGTATTGATAGTATAGATGATTGTTTATTAATATATACTGGAACAATAAGAAGATTTACACAAAATAAAGATTCATTAACATTAGAATTAGAAGATTATACACAACAAACTTTATCAGCGTTAGTTCCATCAACAAGAGTTCCTGAGGACCCAGTACAATATACAGAAAAAGATTATAACAAACCATATCCTGCTGTATATGGACATATAGATGCTTCACCAATGATATTTAATAAATTAGATAGATTAGAAATAGATAAACCTGAACAAGCAGTTTATGGTTATTGGAATGGTGGAACTCAAATTGATTTTAACAATGAAAATTTAGATTCAACATTTATTTCTAGTAATTATTTATTTCAAAATGCTTATTTATCAGTATATGATGGTGGACATCTATTCATATTTGAACAACCTGTAGAAGGTTGGGGAGCAGGTAGTTTTTATCAAATGACTAGTTCAGATAAATTTTATGATTTTACAAACTCAAGTACAGGTCTTTCTGCACATATTTCTCTTAATAGAAACACTTATGTTTATAGCCAATATGATAAAGATGGTGATACATATGTTGGTACTGGAGAACTTGGTGTTCCTGCAAGAGCTTATAGACCTATAGAAAAGGTTTCATTTTATTCTAAAAATTTTATGGATGAACAAGGTAGTAAGTATGCTCCATCAGAAAACTATTTTATAGGTTATGCTAATGGTCTTAATGATGATATATCTGACCACGTTACAAGTTATAGTTTTCCTGGTGGTGATGGGCAAGGCTCAGGAAGTTCAACTATGAAAACAAGGTATGATGAAGATTGGAATCCTAACAATACACCTTCTTATAACTTTTGGCAACCTACTGAACTTAACGAAATAACAACACAAGTAGATGGAGTAGAATTTTGGAGCCATAGAGATTCTAATTTTTCATCACATCAAAAAGAACCTGAATTTCCAGTAGAATGGATTCAAAATGGATTAAAAACAACTGGCTTACATATGTATGCTAGAAACCACGCTATAGCTTTAGAAGGTGGATGTTTTGCAAAATTTGATTTAGGAGGTAATATAGGAAGTTTTCCTTGTATTACTAAAATATTCTATGATATGAGTTATTTTACTCCTAGAAAATATGGTGAACTAGGTAGCTCAATACGTTCATATGCTTCTCCAGCAACATTTTGGTCAGAAGGCGATTTAATAATAAGAGATGACATTGGAGTTCTCTCTGCTGCTTCAGTTTTAACTGATAGTGAAGATATAGTATGGGAAAAAAATAGAGAAAATGAAGATGATTTATTTTTTACCACACCTGCTATGGTGCCAAATAGTCAACACGATTTTGAAAGCCCTGTAACTTTATTAGGTGAAAGTGAAAGAATTGACACTCCTGATAGCATTATAAATAATACTAATTACAATAATATATTAAGAGGTTTTTTCAATTCATCTTCAAATCAAAGTATTTATTGGGGTGTACCAATATATGATGGTGGTGGATCAAGAGCTAGTTTTGCAACTATTGCTAATTTAAGAAATATTTATGTATTTCAAGATATTGTTGTAGATAAACTTTATGAAAGAGATTATTTTATTAATATAGCTGGTAGAACTAAAAATGGTAATTTAATACAACGTGTAGAAGATATAGCTATTGACATATTAGAAAATGAATTAAATTTTACACAAAATATAACTTCAAATCCAATAAATGCTGATTGGAAATTTGACTTTGTTTTAACAGAACAACAAGAAGTAAAACAAATATTTCAAAATTTATTTAAATCATCTTTATCTATTCCTAGTTACAACAACTTTGGACAATTTAAATTATTGCCATTGCATCAAGATTTAGATGGAGTTAGTTATATTTTAATGGATACAAATGATGTAATAAACTACTCATTTAACCTAACTAAATTAGATGATATTAAAAACTCAGTTAATGTAAAATACTATAAAAATTATTCAACAGGTAACTTAGAAAAAGAAACAGGATATAGATTAATTGATAATTACACAGATTTTACAGCATCAAATAGTTATGAAACTTTTGATTTGTTAAGTCAAGCAAATTTTCCTGAAGGAGAATTTGATGATAATTACAGATATAGTATAGATTACTATGGTTTGCAAAATACTGAAACAAAACTAGAAATAGAAAGTGAATATATTAGAGATGAATTAACTGCTTACAAGCTACAAAGAAGATTAGTTACATTTTATGCAAATCAACATTTAATAGTTAATTTAGATTTGCCTGTCAACTACATAAATTTAGAAGTTGGTGATTATATTCGTTTTGATAAATTGATTAATAATGATAAAGTTTTTGGTTATGACTACACAGAATCAGAAGTAAGAAATGGACAACTAATTTATCCAATATTTTTTATTAAAAAAATAGTTAAATCTGTTGATAAAATTAAAATTGAAGCAATACAAGTTCATAGAGGACTTTATGATATACCTGACCAAATTAATTTTGGTAGTGAAGATACACCTTTTATAAGTGAATCAGGTAGTCAAGGTAACTTAAATTTAGAGTTTCCTGATCCATTTGATAATCCTCAATACAGCGATGAAAATATTAATGTTGAAGAAGAAATAGAAGAATCTATTTTTGATGTCAATATGAGTGAAAATTTAGTTTTAAATAATGGTCAAGTAACTGCTATAGTAAATTCTAATGTAAGTGATTGGGATTATGATATATACTTTACTGAAGTTGTATCAAATGATGGTAATGGAATAATTATTGAAGATGATATTGGTGGTAGCGTTACTATTCCTGATGGAGTTTATGATATAAATAATCAACCAACACTTCAGGGTGGAGTTACAGCTAAACATTTACTTACTGTAATTAAATCACAAAGCAATATGGCAGACATTTTTAATGGGCAAGTTGCTATTAATAATTTATATGTCATAGATGAAGTTGGTGCAAAGATAAAATTTGGAATTACAATACAACCTATTAATTTTGCAACAGATAATGCAGCAGGTTATGTTTTTGAATACAATTTTGAACAACAAGGTACAGATTTAAATTATGCTATTGGTGATGTTAATGTTGATGGTATTATTAATATTTTAGATGTAGTGAGAATGGTAAATATTGTTCTTTCAGGTGAAGGAGCAAATATAGATACTGATGAAGAATCAAGAGCTGATATGAATGGCGATAACATAGTCAATGTATTAGATGTTGTAACATTAGTTAATTTAATTTTAGGATAATAATGGCAAAAGCAATAAAAACAAATAAATTTTATCAAAAATCAAGTAATCCAATAAGTGGTAATACTTTTTTAGTATGTGATAATGGTGAGTGTTTTTTAGATTCTGATTTAAACATAAAAGGTATTGAAATAAATTACAAGGGTGTGGCAGAAATTACACCTGAATTACCTGATGGTTGGATTTTACAAGGTAGTATAAATAAAATAATAATATTTACTTTAGGAGATACATCATTACAAAAAACTAAATTATTTAAATATATTGGTAAAATTCAAATATTATCAGTAGTTCTTGCTAATGAAAATGCAGAACAAGTAATTTGTAAAGTAAGAAGATATATACCATCTTGGGCAAAGGAAGACACGAACATAGATGTAGATACACAAAATTGGGATAACAAAAAAGATTTACAACGTAAAGGTAAAGTTAGTAAAACAAAGTATAATTTACCTGATTACAATTTACCAAAAGTAGATAAAAAACAATTAAAAGAAATTAGACGTAGAACAACAACTGCAACACCTACATACACAACAGGTGGTGGTAGTACAGGTGGTTCAGGAGGCTCAGGAGGATATTAATGGGAAAGCAAGTTAAAACGCCAAGATTTTA
>CEPN01020884.1_pt1 | contig 10669 bp, 7 predicted proteins | sample 530391 | NCBI WGS metagenome assembly CEPN01 (sample SAMEA2620027, study PRJEB7988) | marine metagenome | isolation source: saline water (ENVO:00002010), including
CTGTGTTCCTGCATCACAATCACCAGTTTGATCTGTATAACCAACCTGTGTAAAACTCAATGCTAATAGCAAAAACAATGCCCTCTTCACTTTTTATCTCCTAATTATCTTTATTTGAATTAGATGCTCCAAAGTAAAAACTAATCACCGCACTTGCAAGACCACCAAGATAACCTAATACGAGATTAATAAGTGCTTCAGAGTTTTGCTCTGGAGGTTGAATTGTTACTAAGAATATATAACCCATGAAACCACCAACTACGGATACACCTACTATTCTAGCTGTCCAGTCTTTACTGAATCTACTTCTGGCATCTTGTGTATCAGCTACTTCTAACTTGTAGACATCTACATCAAGTTCTTTCATTTGAACTTCAAAAGCTTGTTCAGCTTTCTTTAGCTCAAGCATCTGTTCAGGTGTAGCTTCTTGTACAGCTTTCTCTATAGCCTTTGGTGTATTAGGTACTCCCAATACATCAGCTATCATATTCGCTGCCATACCACCCATAGGTCCGCCTAATGCAGTTCCTAATGTAGGCGCAACAGCACCCACTATATTTTTTAACATATTCTTCATAATAGTTTCTCTATTCTAAGGTTAAGTTTATATCTAATAAATCATTGATTGAATCAACAAAGGCTTCCGGTATGTCGGAAAGTAAAACTTTATCTTCTTCATAAGCTTGCATAAAGTACTCAACTAACTCTTCATACATAGGTCTAAATTCTTCTAATGTAATCCAAGGCTCGTTGATCCTTGTTCTTGTTTTACAATCTATTCGATAGGCTGTATTAAGTTGTGCTTCTGTGTATAATAACATTTCATTGTCCTAAAACAACCTCTACCAATTCTTTACTTCTTCTACCTACTTGGTGATACCATCGGCTATCTTTCATCTGTTCAGCCATTTCTTTCCAGTTATGTTCTCTACAAGCTTTAAGCATATTCTTAAACTTACTTAGTCTTGTACCACCTAAGTTAAAACACATGTTGACCAATACTCTTTGTATAGGTTCAGGAAGTTTATAAAAATCTTCATCGCTTCCAAAGACATGTCTAGCCTCTTCTAAGTGTTTATGAAAATCATCTTCAAAGTACATGTCTACAATTTCTTGAGAAATTTTTGTACCTACTTCATAACTATACTCAGGGTCTTGAGGTTGACAAAGATGTCCTACTCCTAATGTTTTGTATCCTAAACTGTCCTCATATATTTCTAAAACTTCCCCTTCGTGTCTTTTAATTTCAGCCTTACATAAGTCTATATTCATTTTTCTTCTTCATCCTTTAAAATAATACCTGCTTGTAAATTATAAGGTATTCCTGTCATTCTATCAATTCTTTCATCAGGTTCTGTAGGAACTTGAGGAACATCAAAAACTAAACCACCTTTTGCAAGAAAGATATTTCTTTTTGGTTTTTCAGGCGGTGTTCCCCTTGCAATTCTTCTAAGTTCTTTTCTTGTTCCATCACCAAACAGTACATCATACAGAGAATACCCGGGAAGATTTGTTGCTATTATTTCAGCAATTCCTTTTCTCATAGAAATAGCATCAATACCGTCAGCAGGTAAAGGACCAGCAAAAGTTTTTAATATTTCAGTCAAATCTCCTGCGTTTCTTTCTCTTTCACTACCATATCTATAAGCATACTCAAAAGGTCCGGCTCCTCCCCAACGTCTTACAGCATCAAAAATCATTTCACCATCACTTTTAGGAAGACCTGTTTGATAGTCTTTATAGTTATTCCCATTACTTCTAATTGTATTACCAACATGAGCTACCGCAGTCATTAATAATACAGTAGGAATTGCTTTAGGAAGAAGCTGTGCCGGATTTTCTGCTGTTTCATACGCAAATCTTTTAAGAATTGTGTTATTAAATACTGTAGGGTATCCTGCAAACTGTACTAACATTTGAGCAGCAGGAGTAGAGAACCATAAAGGTCTATTTGCTTCTGCTGTACTTGGGTTTAAAATAATTTCTTTTACAAAACGATTAGCTCCTAGAGTTAAATCTTGTTTATAAAAATCGTCTTGTTTTGCAACATTAAAATCAAGCTCACCGTTTTTACTGTTTCTTTTATACCATTCAACAGCTTTAACGTCATCAATTCCTAAATCATTTAGTTGTTGTTTCAGATAAGTAGCTTTACTTTTACTGAGATTTCCTTTTGAAAGTAATTCTGCGTTTCTTGTTATAAGTCTTTTTCCAGTTGTAAACGAGGCTAACTGTACTGTTTTTGTCCATTGACTTAAAAGATTAACTTTAAAAAAACCATGTTGTAAAGTTTTAGCTAACTTACCGTGAATGCCTTCACCAACCAAACCTTCAAGTCTTTCTTGAACAGCTTGTTCTAAAGCTAATCCAGTTTTATAAAGTTCTCCCCAAGCTTCATCATCAATATCTTTAAAGCCTTTTACTTTTTTTCTAAAGACTCCACGCTGTATTCCTCTTCCTAGTCTATCAAAAAAACTATCTGCTCCTTGTACTAGAGCTTTTCCTATATCAGCCACAGCCAAAGGAGCATCTCTTTTACCTGCTCTACTTAAAAGCAACAAAGGCTCAGTGACACTTGATAAAGTAGCTAATGGAAGGTGAGCCATTTGCTGCGTAAGTTTGCCCCAATCTGCAAAGTTTCTTCCAAATTTACTTGTTTTCCAAAACGAGTCTGCGTATGTTTCTATTCCAGAAACTTTTTGAATCATGTCCATAACTTTATCACCTACTTTCGTAGCTTCTTCCATTGTCATTCCTGATTCTCTTAATTCTTGAACGATAGGATTAATTTTATTAACACGAATTTCTTCTATTGTTCTACCAAAATATCTTGCTCTGTTTACACTTTGAGAAAAATTACTAAAATAGTTTTCTAATAAAGTTTGAACATCGTTTTCTAAATATTCAGCAATATCATTATCTTTAAGATTTGTAAATCTTCTAGGACTTACAAACCCTGTCGCATCACTTCTTCTTTTACCAGCCATACGAGCTTCTAGAGGAGTATATCTATAGTTTAACATATCCTCTACAATTTGATTAGCTTTCATTTCTCTAGCTAATTTAAGCTGTTGTGGAGTAGCATCTTCAATACGTATAAAGTTTTGATTTTCTTTTAACTTTACACCTGCTTCAGCTAAAAAGTCTCTACCAAAAACATCTTCATCAACTCCTAAAGCATCTTCTTTAATACCACGAACTTTATTTCCATCTGAATCTAAAACTGTTAAAAATTGTTTATCATTAATTGGATCAGCATGTCCTGACTCAATTAGTTTCTGCTCAAATTCAGCACGTTTTTTTGGATCAGAAAGAACACTGTGTTTAAATACTCTAGGTAAATAATTGGTTACTTGTTGTGTTCCTTTTCTAAATATTTCTGCACCAACACCATCAAGGTAGGCTTTACTTAATAGTTGTTTAATTTGAAGATAAGATTGAATAACATCTTCATCAACCTTAAATCCACCGTACTCTGTACCTTTAATATTTTGACCGTCTTTAGTCGTAACTATGTAATCTGTAGGTTCAAAGTCTTCTATATAACGGTTAGTTACGTTTCTTTTTCCATCTTTACTTCGAATACGTAGGTTGTCATCTCTTAAAAGAAAAGCTAATTGATCGTTTTGTTCTCCGAATATTCTAGCTCTAAACCCAACACGATATAAAACATTAAAAGCTTTAGCTAAGCCATACTGATAAAAACCAGTATCATCTCCCATGCTTTCTCCAAAAGTTCTAGTGGTAGTTGTACCGTCTGCTAGAGTTACTTCTGTAATTCCTTTTTGACCTTTTGTTGTTGTTGTTGCATAGTCATATCTAATTGAAGCTAAAACATTTTTTAAACTAGGAGCTTTTTTAAGATGACCTATAAATTGAGTAACAGGCTTACCTATAAAATTTGCTAAAAAAGTATTAAGCATGTTTCTGCTTTCTTCGACCCTTTCTTTAGCTTTTCTTTTTAAAGGGTCTACAGGGTCGTTAGATTGTATAACTTTTTCTAACTCAGAATCTTCTACAACTTTTTGACGAGGTTCTGCATCTCCTGCTTTTTTAATATGATCTTCATTACTATAAAGAAACTCTTTGTCCTTTAAAGTTTGAGGCATGTTTTCGTTTGTTTCAGGAGCTTTGTTAAATCTAGTAGACACGTACCTAGTACCTCCTGCTAGTGTTCCTGTAAAAGCAGCACCTACTAAGGTTGATTTTCCAATATCTGTTAGGTCCATTGAGTCTCGTTGACCTAAATCAATATCTATATCTTGAAGAAAATAATTATGTAATCCTCCCCAAGCAGCTCCTTCTGTAGCTCCATAAAGTACTCCTTGTTTTAGAGCTTTATCTTTTGCAAGTCCTTTTAATTTATCTTGTATAGTAGCTTTGGCATATTTAGATACACCTGCTTTAGCAGCAGTAGCTAGGGCAGCAGACTGTCCTCCGGTTGGAATAGCAAATAAAGCAGCAACAAGGTTAAGAGGATCACCTACTATATCAATAGCTATATCTTTAAATGCTCCAAATCTTTCTTTAAAACCTTCTAAGTCAGTATTATCAAACTGTTGTTTTAAATAAACATAATCTTGTTTTTGTTCTTCTGTCCACTTTCCACTTTGAAAAGACCTAGAAATTGCAGAGCTTAAACTATAATCTGCATCTCTAAGGTACTCAAAAATATTGTCATTACTTCCAATTCCTTTTAAAAATCTTTCAGCCCTTGTAGAAAACTCTTCATCGTTTGCAAGTTCTGTTAAGTTTCTTTTTCCTGTAAAAGTTCTTTCTTTTAAAGCTGGCTTATAAAATATTTCACGATAGCCTTCAGGGTCTTTATAAGAAGACTCTATATTTTTCATAGGAACAGGAGCAGCAGTATAATTATCTTTTTGTTCTTGCTCTTGTAAATCTAATATAAGATTATCTAAAGGACTTGTCATAACATAGGAACGCGTTTTATTGTACTAATGCCAGTATTCATAAGTATAAAGTTTACATATTTTAAATACTCATCACTTTTTATATAATCTGCATATGATAAACCTAAAGGATTAGGAACATTAGCAAATAAATTATCAATTTCTATTTGTTTTGATTTTTCATCTACACCTTTTCTTTGAATATCAAGTAGTGTAGAATTAAAATCTAATAGTTTTTGATCTTTAGACATTTTATCCCAAGAATCACCAAGAGCATAATTAGGTTCTGCTTCAGTTGGTTTTACTATTCCTTCGTTTAAATATACTGGAACATTACCTGAAAATCTATTATATTGTGTTTCAACAACATCTCCATTAGGTTGATACCTTGATTCACCTGCCCAATCTATCATAGACGAACCTATATCTTTAAATCCTTCACTAGCTGCTAAAGTTATTCCATATTGTATTCTAAACGTATCGTCTTTTAATCTATTTTTAAATTGTTCAAAACTTAGATCACCGCCTTTATGATTAGACGTATATAAACCTTTTATAAATTTATCGTTCTCAGAAAAAGCAGGGTCCAATAATATAGATAATTCAAAACCATCTCTTTCTAATGCATCTCTATCTAAAGGAGACATGTTATCAAATAAATCATCAAGATCGCTTCTTGAAATAATATTAGCTTGACCTCTTCTACTTAAAGAAGAATACATTTCAAATTTGTTTTTAGAAAAAGTACCTCCTATTTTATTTTCAAGGTCTTCCATAAATGCTTCCATACTTTCTTTAAGTCTTTTATACTTTGGAGACTGGGCTTCTACTTTACTTCGTTTTGAAGACCTATTAAGAGCTACTATCTGTTCATTAACAATTGTATTAGTAAGTCCTTGAAAGTCTAAATTATCTAAAATTCTATTTACACTAGGACCAAGAAGAACTTCATCATCTAAAGCTTGAAACAAAGAAAGACCGCCTGTTTCTTCTTCCTTTTTCCCAAATTTTTGAAACACTTGTTTTAATCCACTAAAAACATTTGCTTCTCCTCTTAAATTATCTAGAATAAGACGATAGTTTCTCCTTTCAATTTCATTCATCTCATGAGTTTTTAATCCCATTCCTCTTTTAAATAATTCAATTTCATCAAAATCTTTTTCGGGCATATTAAAAAGTTCAGCTAATTTTTTTGTTGCTGTTAAATATTGATCATCTTTTAAATAATGCTTAGCATATTCTTTTGCTGCTTCAACCCGAACATTTGAGGAAGGAGTAGAATTTATAAAAGCTTCATATTTATCTCCCATACTTTGTTTAAAAGCAGGCTCAATATAGTTTCCAACCGAGGTCATGAAAGAATCAAAATAATCACTACCTATAAATGAATCTAATTTTTCTTGTTCGTTTGCAAAAGTTTTATCTTTAACTGTTTTTGACCATTGATACATAGGTTGAGTAAGTTTAGATAACATATTAATTTCTTTTGTTTGACTTTCATTGTCTGCTAATTGAAATTGGTATGCTGATTCTAATTCTTTAGCTCTTTTGTTAAAAGCTCCTTTAAATATTGTTTGCCCAGCAAGAAGTAAAGCCAAAGCTTTTTCAACTTTAGCACTTTTTTTAGCAGCCCTACGAGCTTCTTTTTCTCTTTCTTCTTTTCTTTCTAATAAAGATGTTCCCAGTTCTGCAACTGACATATCTTTATAGTTTGACATTATATCACTGAAACTTTTTGCCATAATTATCCACCGTCTTTAGCTAACAAACTTTTATTTGTTTTTTGTTTTTGTAAAATACTTTCTTTTAATTTACTTGTATCTAAAGTATCAATTTGTTTTTTAATATTAGGACCTACAGATGCTGAGTTTATTTGTGGCATTTTTATATCTTGAAAACGACCACGTTCTCCTATAGAGTTTTTAATATCTTTAGCATTTTCTAAGTCCATTCTTACATCTTCATCTTCATCATCTACAATAGCTACATCATCATCTCTTGCAAGTACAGGGTCTATGCCTGCTTTTTCAGCAATAGCAAGTAACATATAAGCTGTAGGCTCTAGTTGTGTCAACATCATGTCAGGGTTCATTTTACCTTTTTGAAATCCAGTCATAAGTAACATTTGAGCAATATCCATTACAGGAATTTTATTAGCCATTAATGTTGTTACTGTTTCTAAGTTTTCATCCTTTAGTAAATCAAAAAATATTTTTTCTGTTAATTGTTTTTGAGATGTAAACTCAGGTGCTTTTTCCCAAGGATAGGCTTGATCAGGACTATTTGTTAAAGACTGACCCGGTATCGGTCCATCAAATAAATGTTGTATTGAATCGGGATGTAGTCTATTAGTCATCGTTTCCTCCTATTTGTGGAAGATGATACCCATAGTTGTTTGAGTTTACTGCCATGTTTAAATGATCGTCAAAAGTTGCTCCAGAAGGAACTGCTGCACTTCCATAAATTCCGTCTATCCAAACTTTATAAGGATCAGGTGAAGTTAAAAGCTCGTCAAGATTTATAAAGTTTTGTGGGCTAGTAGAAGATTTAAGACTATCTTTAGAACCTCCGTATAAAACATCTTGACCCACACTTGCAAAGTAATCTTTTTGATCTGCAATCATTCTTGCATTATAATCTGCTATTGCTTGTTCTTCAGCTTCAATAGTTGCTCCAAAAGTTGAAAGAGGTGCTATTTTTTTAAATGCTTTACCTTCTCTACTTTGTGAAAGAAACTTTCTAGTTCCCATTTCAGGATCAGGTTTACCTTCTAAAATACTGTAGCTTTCTTCTTCTGGCTTAACATCAGCAACTACATCAGGAACTTTAACATCAAATGCTCCTGAGTTCCATTTTTCAAAAGCTTCTTCACTTTTCCAAACTCGATATTTACCGTCTGAACCTTCAATGTATTCTAGAGTTTCTCCCGGTTTTAGTGAAGGAAGTTGATTATCTTTAATTTGAATTTCTCGCATATTCCTATCAAGAAAAGATTGTTTTCTTCTAGCCATAGCTGCTGTCTCTTGTATTTTTGCAAGCTCACCAGACTCTTTTAGTTTAGCAAGTTCTTCAGCATTTAAGTCAGTTATTAATCTTCCATCAGCAGTTGTTAAACCTACTTCTGATTTCTCAATAAATCCTCCAGTTACATCACTTACAAAATCTCTAAAAGCACTTCCCATACCTCTAGCTCCTTCTTTCATAAACGGTTTACTGACAGCATTCATTCCATATTCAATAGCATCAGTAACTTTATTAAATACTGTACCAACACCATCTTTAATCATTGATGCTCCGGTTCTAAGTCTGTCTACTATTTTAACTAAAAAACTATCATTAGGTAATCCACTAAACCACTTTCCGATAGCATCTCCTATTCCCGGAAGAATAAAAGATAGTGCTATAGAGCCTAGTGGTCCTAATTTACCAAAAGCTTTGGCTATTTTACCAAAAGCTTTTTTAATTTTACGACCTACTCTACGAATACCTCGACTTATTTTTTTAACAATTCTTTTTAAAAATTTCATAACTTCTCCTAGTCTAACCAGCTTTGTACTAATTGAGTAATTGCTTGTAAATTAGAACTCCAATTTGAATCTTTTGAGGTTGCTCCTTCATTTCCTAAAGCAGCAATCATTAGTGAAGCTTTTCTTTGTTCATCATTATCCCATCTTTTAAATATATAATCAGCTTCATCTCTTAATTCTTGCCATAAAAAGTTTTGAGCAGAAGCAGTTAAACCAAAAGCATTTTGAGCATTTTGTTGATTAACAGCGTTTACTGCTGCCGTGTCTGCTGTATTGGCTTGTCTTCTCCATTGAACATTTGACTGAGCTATAGCTGTAGCGTTTTGTGTATTAAACTGTTCTCTAGCAAAAGCCTGTGCTGCATTAAATCTATCAATCTCTGTAGCCATTTGAGCATCTAGTTTAGCTGCTTCAAACTCATTAGCTACTCTTCTAGCTTCTGCTGAATTTTTTTGCTGTGTATTAAACTGAGCCATGCTATTTGCTTGTGTAACATTAAACTGATCAGTCTGTGCTTTTAAACTTGCCATAAATTGATTAGTTTGCTGTTCACTTGTAGCATTAAACTGTAGTGCTGCATTAGTTGCTGATTGATTACTTAAAAGTCTTTGTTGTATTTGTTGAGCTTTTAATACATTCGCTTGTTGTTGGTTGTTTAAATTAGACATATCCATACTTAAAAAAGCTCTTGCGTTCTCAATACCTAGTTTAGTATTTTGATCAGCCTCTGCAAGATTTCTTTGTGACATTAACACAGCTTCTTGTAAAATACCTTGCTGTTCCATCTCAGCATTTTTTAAACTAACAGTTTGTAAAAATTTAGAATTATTTACTGCTCTTTGTTGGTCAGCCGTAAACTGAGCCATATCCATTTGAAAAACATTTTGTGCATTAAATAAAGCAGTTGCTTGTGCCATTTCTGCATCTTTTAATGCAGCAGTTGCTTCAATAGATTTTTGTTGTGTCACGCTTTGCTGTATAGCTTGTGCGTTTGCTTGTGCAATAGGTAAAGCAGAAGTAATAATAGCATTTATTAAACTATCTCTACCAACCGTAGAAGCTGACATTCCTCGTTGAGCTAACATTGCTTCAACAGAAGCTACAGCAGGAGCAGCCCAAGGTGGTATATCACCTTCTTCTATTCCCGATAATAAACTATCAATTTGATTAGATACTAAAGCTTCTTCGGGTAATCCTTCTACAACACCTCTTTGTTCTTCTGTAAAATCTGTTAATCTAGCTTCTAAAGCTTCAGGATCATTTCCTAATTCTTGAATATCTTCTTCACTAAGACCAGCATTTCTTAATTGTTTCTTAGCTCTAGTAACTCTAGCCAAAGATGTTCCAGCAACTTTAGCAGCTTGTGCTTTTGCTTCAGGACTAATTATTCCAACAACTCTTTCTTGTAAAGCTCCGGGAACAACTTGTACTTGTGCTGCTTCTATTTTAGGAGCTTCTGCAATTCCAGCAGCGTTTGCTAATGCTTGAGAAACTTCGTTTGATACTGTACCGCTTGCTGCTTCAACTACAGCTTCTTCAGGTACTTTAGAAATATCTTCAGCAGCTATTGTAGCAGCTTCAAAAGGTTTAGGTTCAGCAGCTTTTGAAACTTCATCTATGGTCGTAACTTGTTCAGGAGATACAGCACCTACGGTAGCAGCTTTAGCTTCCTGAGTTGTTTTCATTTGTAGATCAGCAGCCTGTTCAGGTGTTATTTCAGTTCCTTCTCTGCTTATCTTTTGAGGTTGAGGAATACTAGGAATATTTTCAGGTAAAATACCTTGAGCCATCTGTTGAGCTTGTAGCCCTGTTTGTCTTATTCTTTCTTCTCTTTCTGCTTGAAAAGTACTGTCAGGAGTACTACTAACACTTGTAGATTGTGTCCATCCTTTTTCAGGATCATAAGACCAACCATCAGCTATTGCAGCCTCTAAACTATCGTATCCGTTTTGTGCCCACCAAGGACCTGCTCCTCCCGGACCTCTACCTTGTGTAGCTCTTAAAGCTGCCTCTGCTGCCTTTCTTTGTTCAGGTGTTATATCTCTTTGTATATCACCTCTTTCAATAGATGCAGCATCACCTCTTCCACTAGTTAAGTCTTCATCTATTCCTCTTGCAACATAACTAAGTTCTTCTAGTCTTTGAAGCTCTTCAGGAGTTCTTGGAGCATCTACACCTTTTCTACCACCTGTTGTAGGTACTCTAGGATCACCTAAAGGTGCAGGAGTTGTA
>CEPN01015089.1_pt1 | contig 10604 bp, 9 predicted proteins | sample 530391 | NCBI WGS metagenome assembly CEPN01 (sample SAMEA2620027, study PRJEB7988) | marine metagenome | isolation source: saline water (ENVO:00002010), including
CAATTAAGAAGTGTTGGTATCACTGGACCAATAATTGCAGAAGGAAGACAAATTACATTAGTTGATAAAGTTGTAACTTGTTCAATTGCAGAATCTGCAACAACAATTGCTGAAGGATCTTCTATTACATATACTGTCACCACATCTGGATTGGATAATGGCACAGTTCTAACTTTTCAATCATCAAATACATCTGACGTTGTTCCAGCATCTGGAAATATAACCATAAACAATAACACTGCATCATTTACGGTTGCAGCTGCAGAAGACGTTTTTGTAGAAAGTGATGAAACATTTACGGTAGATGTAAAATATATCAATAATGTTCTTGCAACTAGTAGTGAAGCAACTATTCAAAACACCACATCATATACTTTTGCTGTATCCGCATCAACAGTTAGTGAGAACAATGACGTAACTTTTACTATTAATACTACTGGAATTCCAAATGGAACTGGATTAAGTTATGTAGCAAGTTTGAACAATATTGATCTTTCTCCATCAACTGGCAATTTTACAATTAACAATAATACTGCCTCTATAACAATAAAGGCGTTACAAGATTTAAAAGTAGAGTCTGCTGAGAATTTTTATCTTGACATAAGATCTGGTGGTACTACTGTAGCAACTACATCTACAGTTTCAATTACAGATACACCATTTACTATTGCTGTAACGCCCGATCAACCATTTAATATAGATGAATCTATATTAGGTTCTACTACATCCACCACATTTACGATAACAACTACTGGAGTTGGGGATGGCACTGTTTTAAGTGTATTACCTTCAACGGGAAATAATTTAGATATTAGTTTGTCATCTTCTTCTATAATAATAAACAACAACACGGCAACAGTAACTGCAACCATAGTTAGGGATGCAAGGACTGAAGGTGTTGAAACAATGAATCTCAAATTTAGAAACACTTCTGGAGATACAGTAATTACATCTCCCACTATTACAGTTACAGATACATCTTTTGTTGGATCGAGACAAGATAATAAAACATTTGGTCCTATTACAGTTGCTAGAGACAATAATCTTGAACAATATGCTTCAGACTACTACACAATTTGTGGCCTAGATAGTGTACCAGACGGCGGAAAAATTGCAATCTTTGTTGATAACTCTGGTAGTATGACTACTGGTACAATTAGAGCATCTATCAACAAACTATTGCTTAGATTACAACCCAGAAACATTTCTATTGTAGTTGTAGAAAATCCTTCCGAAGACTGGATTTCATCATTTGATACTCCACTATGATCACACTTGACGATATTAAATCCCAATGGGCTGAAGACTCAAAAATTGAACAAGATCTATTAGACGAAGAATCAATCAAAATTCCACAACTACACAGCAAGTATCTAAACTACTTGTCTGATGTAAGGTTGTTGAAAATAAAAAAAGAATATGAATATAAATCTCTACTCAGAGATAAATTTGAGTATTACACAGGTAAAGCAGAACCAAGTGTGTACCAAGAAAAACCTTTTGATCTAAAAATACTAAAACAAGATCTAGGACTGTATATGGATTCCGATCCTGAATTACAGCTTCTACAAACTCGTATAAATTATTATGAAGAGATTATGTTTTTTCTTGACAAGGTTCTTCATTGTTTAAACAACAGAGGTTTCCAAATCAAGAATAGTATTGATTGGCAAAAATTTATGCAAGGTAGTATTTGATGACTGATGTTACTATTCAGAAGAAGAACGAAGTATATTTAACTGTTGAGTGTGAACCGCATATTAAATATGAACTTTCGGAGTATTTTACTTTTGAGGTTCCAAACGCAAAGTTTATGCCCCAATACAAGAAAAGGTTGTGGGATGGAACTATAAAGCTTTTTAGTCCTGGAGACGGTAAAATATATTGTGGTTTGTATAGTTACTTGACTGAATGGTTAGACTCTAGAGGATATAGTTACGAAGATAAAGATAATGAATATTATGGATTACCACAAGAATCAAATGATTTAGTATCTGAAAGTGGTGTTGTAGATTTTGTAAAGAGTTTACATATTCCATTTAAGGTAAGAGACTATCAATATTATGCAATCTATCAAGCATTAAAATATAACCGAAGATTATTATTATCTCCTACGGCATCTGGTAAATCTTTGATGATTTATTCTATTACCAGATTTTTTACCAACAGAGGAGACAACGTATTAATTGTTGTACCAACTACATCTCTTGTAGAACAGATGTGTGGTGACTTTGATACCTATGGTTGGTCATCTGCAGATAACTGTCACAAAATATATGCTGGTAAAGATAAACATACATCAAAACAAGTTACCGTAACCACTTGGCAATCTATCTACAAGATGCCGAAGAGTTACTTTGAAACTTTTGATTGTGTAATTGGAGATGAAGCACATTTATTTAAAGCAAAGTCTTTGATTAATATCATGACTAAGTTACATAATTGTAAACACCGAATTGGATTTACAGGAACACTAGATGGTTCTAGTACAAACCAGTTAGTCCTTGAGGGATTATTTGGACCAGTCAATAAAGTTGTAAAAACAAAACAACTGATTGATAAAGGACATCTATCTGCTCTCAAAATTAATATCCTTCTATTACAACATCAAGAGTTGTTGTTTGATTCTTATCAGGATGAGATGGATCATATTTGTACTCTGGAACGGAGAAACAAATTTATAGAAAGATTAGCATTAAACCAGTCAGGCAATACACTTATCCTATTTGCATACGTAGAGAAGCACGGTCAGGTACTTTACGATATGATAAATAGCAGTGTATCGGAACATAGAAAAGTATTCTTTGTTCACGGAGGAGTTGATACCGAAGACCGAGAAAAAGTAAGACAGATCACTGAACTTCAGAATGATGCCATAATCATTGCTTCTTACGGAACATTTTCCACAGGTATTAACATTAAAAGATTACACAATATTATATTTGCTAGTCCAAGTAAATCAAGGATTAGGAACTTGCAGTCTATTGGAAGAGCTCTACGTAAAGGTAACCAAAAAGAAATAGCAACACTATATGATATTGCAGATGATTTTACAAAAGGAGAAAGAAGAAATTACACTCTAAATCACATGGTAGAGAGAGTAAAAACTTATTCCCAAGAAAGTTTTAATTATGAGATTATTCCAATCAATTTTAGGAGAAAGGAAGAATGATGTATTCAGAGTTTATCGGGATGATAAAGTTAGTTAGTGGTGAAGAAGTAATTGGTAGTGTATTGGTGTGTGAGGAAGAGAATGGATTTGTAGTAGAAACTCCCTTTAGCATTGATGAAACAATTATAGAAACACCAGCAGGAGAAATGGTTAAAGTTGATCTACGACCATGGATAAAGTTTTCTGCTGAAGAAATTATTTTTATTGAAAAAGAAAAGACTATTACTGTCTATGAAGCAGATGAAAGAATAACAAAAATATATAACCGAACACTTCGTAAATATCTACATCAAGAGGATAATACAAGTCAACTACCTTTAGATGAAGAGATGGGATTTAAAACAAAAGTAGATGATGCAAGAAATAGCTTAGAGAAGATCTTTAAAGATAGCTAATCTGTTCCCTGAACCTTAGCAGAGTTATTATACAGAGATTTCAGCCACTTGTCAAGTCTTTGATAATGTGGTATAGTACTAACAATTACAAAAGCTAATAGCTTAAATATGTACCATGAAGAAAAAAGAACACTATGTAAATAACAAAGAATTTCTAGAGGCGATTACTGTCTATCGAAATAAAGTTCTCAAATCAAAAGAACTCGGTGAACCAAAACCAAGAGTTCCAGAATACATTGGTGAATGTTTTTTAAAAATTGCAACTCACTTATCTTATCGTCCTAACTTTGTGAACTATATGTTCAAAGATGATATGATTTGTGATGGTATCGAAAACTGTCTTCAGTACATTGATAACTTTGATCCACAAAAATCTTCAAACCCTTTTGCTTATTTTACTCAGATAATTTACTTTGCTTTCCTACGTAGGATTCAGAGAGAAAAGAAACAGTTAGATATTAAAACTAGAATCTTAGAGAAGTCTGGTTTTGATGAAGTATTTTCTGCAGATAGTTCGGTGATGGGATATGACTCATCTACTATGAACAGTATTAAAGAGTCCCTTGAAATTAAAGTTAATCGATGACAATTGCTCTGATTACAGACCAGCATCTAGATGGTCGTAAAAGTTCCCAGATCTTCTGGGACTATTTTATTAAATTTTACGAAAACGTATTCTTTCCATCATTGGAAAAATACAAGATAAAAACTATTATTGATCTAGGGGATACCTTCGACAACCGGAAAGGTATTGACCTTGGTGCATGGTATCGTATCAAGAAAAATTATTACGATAAACTTGCTAGTATGGGTATCACTGTTCACATGATTGTGGGCAATCACACCGCATATTATAAGAATACTAATACAATCAATACTCCTGATTTACTTCTGGAACAGTATGATAATATTCACATCTATAGTGAAGTAGAAGATATTGTAGTTGATGGTTTAAAGATCACAATGCTTCCTTGGATTAATTCTGAGAATCACGAATCATCTTTTGAGCATCTAAAGAATACTGACTCAACTATAGTTATGGGTCACCTTGAAATCTCTGGATTCCAGGCAATCCCTGGTCATGTATTTGAAGGTGGTATTAAAGCAGATGCATTTAGTAAATTTGATAAAGTATTGTCTGGACACTTCCACCACAAATCAGAACGTGGAAACATTAAGTATCTTGGAAATCCATACGAAATGTTCTGGAATGATTATAAGGCAGAAAGAGGATTTCATCTATTAGATCCTAAAACTAAAAAATTAGGATTTATTAAAAATCCTTATAGTATCTTTAAGAAAATTTACTATAATGATAAAACAAATGACTACAATAAATTTGATCCATCTGAATACCAAGATACATATATCAAAATATTTGTAGAGGAAAGAACAGATAATGTCATGTTTGAAAAAGTTTTAGAAAAGCTTTATGACATTGGAGTTCATGATATCAAAGTTATTGAAACTGATAATCTAGATCTAGGTGACAGTGAAGAAACTTTTGAAGGTGAAGATACCCTCACCACATTAAACAGATATATAGATGAAACTGAGAATATAAATTTAGATAGAAATAGTATCAAAAGTATTATTAAATCAATTTATGTCGAAGCCTGCGAGGTACAATAATGTTCATTCTAACGATGACGGATGCTGACTCCGAGGGTGCATATGCAGTAATCACAAAAGAGGGAGATAAGGTTCTTCAATTATTTGAACAATCTGACGATGCAGAAAGATACATCGGTCTCCTAGAAGCTGATGGTTTCCCTTCTGTTGAAGCAACCGAAATCGAAGGTGAACAGGTAGTTGCGGCTTGTGAGAAATTCGGGTATAATTACGTTATAATAACACCAGACGACTTTGTAATCCCACCAAAATTTGATTCGCATGATTTTATTTAAGAGTGTAACTTATAAAAACTTCCTTGCCACTGGAAACAATCCTATAACAATCTCTCTAGATTCTACAAACACGACGTTGATCGTGGGACAGAATGGTGCTGGTAAGAGTACCATCATTGAAGCAATTGTATTTGCTTTGTTCAATAAATCTTTTCGTAAGGTAAATAAAAGTCAACTCATTAATAGTATTAATGAAAAGGATTGTGTAGTAGAAGTTGTATTTCAAATTGGTACTACAGAGTGGTTAGTTCGTCGTGGAATGAAACCCGGTATTTTTGAAATTTATAAGAATGGAGTTTTACTAGATCAACAATCATCTGCAGTAGATCAGCAGAAATGGTTTGAACAGTATGTGTTAAAACTTAATTACAAATCATTCACTCAAATTGTTGTACTTGGATCTTCTACATTTGTTCCCTTTATGCAGTTGCCTGCTGCATCACGTAGAGAGATCATTGAGGATCTTCTAGACATTCGTATCTTCTCTACGATGAATGTTATCCTAAAAGATAAAGTAAAATCTTCTACAGAAGAACTTAAAAATTATGAGACTGATATTGCTTTTCTAAAAGAGAAAGCAGAAATGCAAAGTAATCATATTAAGTCTCTGGAAAAAACAGCAAGGAAAACAATATCTCAGAAGGAAGATAAGATTGTAGAACTTGAAGAAGGTATTAAAACACTAGATGGTGAGATTGAATTTTCAAATTCTCTTGTGAATCAAATGATGACTGAGTTATCTAAATTTGATGGTGTTGATAAACAAGTTAAAAAATTAGAAAAAGAAATTACTACAAATGTAAATTTAATCAGTAGAACAAAGAAAGAACAAAATTTCTTTGAGGAAAATGATGTCTGTCCAAAATGTACACAGTCATTAACTGCAGAAGTTAAAACTAAACATATTGATCAAGCTTCTAAAATTATTAACGAGTCAACTAAAATTGTAGAAAAATATAAAAAACAATTAGAGAAAGCAGATAAGTTAATCAAGAAACAAACTGATATGAATAGGGAAGTATCAGATATTAACTGGTCTGTTAAATCAAAACTACAGACTATCAAGACAACTCAAAAAATTATCTCAGATATTAAGAATGAGATTGAAGAGTTGAGAAATGACAATCTTGATATTGATGGTGAAAAAGAAAAACTGGTTGCTATCGGCAATCAAGGTTTATCAGTTCAAAAATCTATTGGTGAAGTAAAAGAAACTAAAAGAAATTATGATGTAATTTCTTCTTTACTCAAAGATGGTGGTATCAAATCAATGATCATTAGGAAGTATCTTCCTGTAATGAATCAGTTGATTAATAAGTATCTTCAAGAACTTGACTTCTATGTAAACTTTACATTGGATGAAGAATTCAATGAGAGTATCAAATCTAGACACAGAGATGATTTTACATATAGTTCTTTTAGTGAGGGAGAGAAGATGAGAATTGACCTTGCTCTTATGTTTACTTGGAGAGCTATTGCTAAACTTAAGAACTCTGCAAATACAAATCTTCTTATCTTAGATGAAGTTTTTGATTCATCTCTAGATGTTGGTGGTACTGATGAGTTCCTTAGAATTATCCGAGGAGTTCAAGACGATACTAACGTCTTTATCATCTCTCATAAAGGTGATGTTCTGCTTGATAAATTTGATAGGGTTATGAAATTTGACAAGGTTAAAAACTTTAGTAAGGTAACAATATCATGATAGATAAATTTATAGATTGGTATGTTGGATCGTTTACTAATAGAAAACAAGCACTGTCTCATCCGTTCATGTTTAAGGAAGTTAGATTGACTCATAAGTATATGGGTGACAATACTTTCTATGGAGAACAAAAAACTGTATATACTGATAACACATATCGAAAGTTTAAAAATGTAATATCAGAATCCGATGGATTGATCATTGCAAAAAATTATACGTTGGAAGATAAATATATGCCCAACTGTGATATGGTTTTTAAATTTGATGGTGAACAATTTGTTGGTGAAGTTGAGGGGTGTGATTGCTTTGTAGAAAGAGAAGGGAAAAAAACATATGTAAAAAATTCTACCTATCTCAGTGAAGACAGTTATAAAGTTTATGATAGGGGTTATGAGGTAGACACCGATGAATATGTGTGGGGATCTCGATGGGGTCATTTCAAGTTCATTCGGATTGATAAGGAACCCATATGGATTGAGGGTTGACACCCACCCTGTTTCGTGATAGCTTAGCTGTATCGATCAAAGACACCTATGTCCATCACACAAGTCAAGAGTAATCTCGCTAAACTTCTAGCAACGGAAAACCTGACTGTCGAACATAGTAACGTCTCTACAGCTTCGTTCAATGTTGAGACACGGGTTCTCCAACTTCCGGTATGGGAAAATATTTCAAATGATGTTTATGATCTTCTGGTAGGTCATGAAGTAGGACACGCTTTATATACTCCTTCTGCATACATCACTAAAGAAGTACCTCAGTCATTCCTTAATGTTGTTGAGGATGCACGTATTGAACGTAAGATTAAAGTGCAGTATCCTGGTATCACCAAATCTTTTTATCGTGGATACACTGAACTAAACCAGCAAGATTTCTTTGAGATTGCTGGTGAAGATCTTTCTGAGATGAATCTTATTGATAGAATTAATCTATATTTCAAACTTGGTATTCATGATGTAAAAACAATTATTCCTTTCAGTGCAGAGGAACAAAAGTTTGTTGATATGACTAAGGTTGCTGAAACCTTTGATGACGTTGTGAGTATTTGTAAAAAAATTCTTGAGTATATCGAAAGTAAGTCTGACAAAGAAGAGTCTAAGTCAGTACAAGTTTCTGATCTTATTCAGGAAGGACTTGCTGCAGGTGATCAGATTGACGTTAAAGCTTCAGATGATTCTGAAACTGAAGAAGAAACTGAAGATGGAGAAGAGAATGATTCCGATAGTGGTGATTCTGATTGGGACTCTCCGACATATGAAGATGACAATGACGATGAACTGACTTCTCATACAGATGATGCTTGGGGTAAAAATACTAAAACTCTTGTAGATTGTTCTGCTAAAGAACATATCTATCTGAGTCCTCCTAGTATTGATTGGTCTCAACAGATCGAATCAGTGTCTGTGTTTTCAGAAAACATGGATAAGAATATTGAATATATTGTAGATAAGTATACAGGAATCTATGATGTTATTGAAGACTGGACAAATAAATTTACTGCATTCAAAGTAGAGAATGCAAAAGCTGTTAGTTTCATGGTCAAAGAATTTGAGATGAAGAAACAAGCAGATGAATACAATCGATCTGGTGTTTCAAAAACAGGTGTTCTAAATACAAATAAATTGTTTTCTTATAAGTGGTCTGAAGATATCTTCAAAAAGAATACAGTAGTTCCTGATGGTAAGAATCATGGTCTTATCATGTACATTGATTGGTCTGGATCTATGGCAGACAACATGTCTGGTACGATCAAACAACTGATCAACCTTATTATGTTCTGTAAGAAAGTAAATATTCCATTCCAAGTTTTTGCTTTCAGTGATAATGGATCATTTGATTATACAAGAACTTATCATGAACCAAAAAGAGAAGGTGAGATTGCAATTAGTCAACGCTTCCGTTTGATTGAAATGTTTAATCATAAGATTAGAAAGTCTGAGTTTGACAAACAACTCTTCCGACTTTGGGTTCTTATGAACATCATTGAACGACGTGCTGAAGCTCCATTTGGAAATTATGGTCTTGGTGGAACTCCTCTGAATGATACTATTCTTGCTGCAACTTATGTATTCAGTAAGTTCAAAAAGGAGACTGGAGTTGATAATGTAAATACAGTCTTCTTGACTGATGGTGAGTCCAACAATATGGCATACTCCAAGTTTTGTGGAGAAGGTGAAGAAAGATATATCTCTAGAAAATCATGTGCATATTCTTCTGAGTATGGTGTTCTCTGTTTGAAAGATCCTGCAACTGGTTACAATGACATCAATATCAATAAGTCTAGAGGATGGCAAGATTCTGGAATGAATATTACTTCTGCTATGATTCGTTATTACAAGTGGATGACCGGATCTAATGTAGTTGGTTTTAGATTGTCTCAGTCATATGATATTAAATATATCATTCGTGCTGCAACTAGTTCTGGAACACATGATTATGATTACTATAAGAAACTGTGGAAAACTAGTAAATCTTTTGTAGTTGATTCTCTTGGGTATGATGAACTTTATGTTCTTTCAGCTTCTTCTGATTTTAAAGGTGAACAAGCTGTAATTGAAGCATCTCACGATGATAGTAAGAGTAAGATTCGACGACAGTTTAAGAAATATATGAAAACCAAAATGATGAATAAGATAATCTTATCAAAATTCGTTGAGCAAATCGCTTGACGGCCTACCCCATCTGTACTATAATAGCCAAGTAACCAAGGAACTCCAATGACCTCCACTGACGTGATGATTTCTGACCTGGTTTCCCAATACGGAACCAACGTCACTCGTAAAAATCTAATTGATTATGCTGAAACCAGTGATGTGTCTTTTGCTACGGTTTGCAATCGTTTGAAAGATTACAAAGTTGGTCGTGGTGTATATAACCTTACTGTAAAAGAAAAACTGGAGAAAACCTATAACACTATGTCTGCTACTCCGGCAGAAGAGGTTATTAGTCTTATTCCAGAAAAAGATATTAACTATGTTCCCTTTGGTAATTTCTCTGACATCAAGAAAATTATCAAGTCTAGGATCTTTTATCCTTCTTTCATTACTGGACTCTCTGGTAATGGTAAAACATTTGGTGTCGAACAAGCTTGCTCACAACTTGGTCGTGAGTTGATCCGAGTTAACATTACTGTGGAGACAGACGAAGATGATCTCATTGGTGGCTTCCGCCTTGTTAACGGCGAAACCGTTTGGCACGACGGACCAGTTATTGAAGCCCTGCAGCGGGGTGCTGTGTTGCTCCTTGACGAGATCGATCTCGCCTCCAACAAAATTCTTTGCCTCCAATCTGTTCTCGAAGGAAAAGGAGTTTTCCTCAAGAAAACTGGCAAGTACGTTAAAGCAACAGAAGGCTTCAACGTATTCGCGACCGCTAACACAAAAGGTAAGGGTTCAGACGACGGACGATTCATTGGAACTAACGTG
>CEPN01029587.1_pt1 | contig 10592 bp, 16 predicted proteins | sample 530391 | NCBI WGS metagenome assembly CEPN01 (sample SAMEA2620027, study PRJEB7988) | marine metagenome | isolation source: saline water (ENVO:00002010), including
CCTCCATATTTTTGTGGGTCTTTTTTGTCCACTGGTACAGATACCTTGCCAGTTGAAAGGCTACCACCATGCCCAATCAAAATGGTTTCAATGGTTGCCCCTTCTGGATTTTCATGGCTGACCTGTTGAAAGAATACCCCTTGTTCGTTAAAGGCCTCTTTTGCTCGGCCAATCACATTTTCTAGTGTGGCATAGGAGCTTTTGAAATAAGGGTTTGCAGCGTCCTTTACCGTGTGAGTAATCGTTTTTTGTGCTTGCAGAATTGCGTCTGCTAGTTCCTTGGTCAAAATATCCATTCAACTTACCTCTTCAAATTATGAGTTGTAATAATAATCTTTTAGTCCAAAAAGAGCAACCTTGCACCCTTGGATTCATTCGCTCCCCAATAATCCCACCAGTTGCGGTTGCTTATATCTGGTTCAAGATTGCTCAAATAGCAAACTTCTTTAATGTCATCACTTACGGATAACATTCTTTCCATTTTTGACATTATCCGTATAATCTCATGAACGTGCTTTTCTATGTTTTCCACGCTGAAAGTAATTAGTTCAAACTGCCGTGTAGTGGCGTAGGCGTAGTCAATGAAACCTTTTTTATTGGTTGCCAACGCATAAAAAGTTACCTGCCTATCATAGTCTGGGTTTTGTTTTGGTCTTATTGATGCGGTTTTGAGGTCACGAACATAATCTTCATACTCGTAATCTAAAATTCCCTTTATGGGAATGGGCATATCGTCAAAGGTATATTCTACCCATTTTTGATTGGCTATGGGTGTCCCGAAGATTTTGTAACTGTCTACTGTTGCTTCTAGCAGTTTTTTTACAGATGCTTGCTTTTTTGAACAAGCCTCCCAGTTGTAATCTGATTTGCTCTCTAGGATTTTCTTGTGTTGTTTTTGATAGCTATCATTGGCGGCAGTAATAGCGTCATTGACTGTTCCGTGGTCAACGATTGCTCTTGTTATACCTGCCTCAATCGCATTACCAAATGTGAACGCAGGTGCAAAAATTTTATCGTGATACCCTGCCACATGGACAAGCCACTTCGCAGGATTTTTCGCAAACAAATTTACTTGTGATGGCGAAATATATTCAATGTTGTGTTTTACAAATCCGTTCATGATATGCACCTCAAATTATGAATGCTAAAATTATCACATTAAAAAAAAGGTTGCAATGAAAAACATTTGCCGTTACGGTTTGTGCATGGGATTAGAAGCACTAAACTGGGCATTGAAAAAAAATACGGATACGCCCACCACCAAACTCGTTTTGCTCATACTAGCTAATTACGCTAATGAGCATGGCATATCTTACCCATCTGAAAAGCATTTAGCTGCAAGGGTTGGTGTAAGTGATAGGCAAGTGAGACGTTGCATCAAATGGCTCACAGAAAATAACTTTCTAAAAGTTCAGCCAAGAAAAGGAACTAGCAATAATTATATATTGAGTCTGGACACTGATGTCCACCCCGTTAGGACACCTACGTCCACCAATACAAAAGATAACACAAAAGAATATACATCAGATTTTGAAGAGTTCTGGAAAATGTACCCTCGCAAGGTTGGAAAGTTTGCGGCCTTCCAAAGTTTTTTAAAAGCGATAAAGAGCCACGATGTAAAGACAATCCTTCGTGCGACCTTCAATTTTCGTGAGAACCACAAATTAACTGAACAAAGATTCATCCCACACGCACAAACCTATCTTAACCAGAAGAGATTTTTAGACAAGATTGAAAAACCGATAAAAAACAATAGCTTAAATAACCTTGCAGGATAATTGATATCATGAAAATAAATGAAATAGACCCTCGGATTAAACTGAAAAACTACAATATAGGAACTCAAAAAGTTCACTGCCCTGAGTGCCAACCCCCACACAAACTTTCTGACTATCCGTTGAGCGTTACCATTGAAGCTGATGGAATCGTCTTTCTTTGTCACCATTGCGGATACACTGGTGGAACCAAGAATGGTTCAAGCAATTTTGTGACACGCAAAGAAAAGGTTTATCAATTACCTTCTGTCAAAGAAACCGATATGCTCCGTCCTGACACCCTTTTTTCCTATTTTGCAGAGCGTGGCATCAGCAAAGAAACGGTACAGAAAAAAAAGATTTATGTCTCAGACAAAACATGGATTGCTTTTCCTTACCACGATCAAGATGGATCAATGGTTAATATCAAATACCGCACACGATCTAAAAAGTTTAAGCAGGAACCCAATGCAAAACGCACCCTCTACAATTATGACCTTGCACATGATGCGGACACTATCATTTTTGTAGAAGGTGAAATGGATGTATTGACCTTAATAGAATGTGGTTTTGACAATGTGGTCTCCTTGCCAGATGGTGCGCCACAAGAGGCTAAGTTCAATGAGAAGGATGCTCGTTTTGCTGCCCTTGCTAACTGCCCATTGAATGCCACCAAGGTAATAATCTTTACGGATAATGACACGGCGGGACAAAGCCTTCACGCTGAACTGGTGCATAGGTTTGGAAAAGATAAATGTTGGTTCGTGGATTACCCCTCTGGTTGCAAGGATGCTAATGAAATTTTTTTGCAACATGGGGGTGGTAGGATTCAAACGATAATTGACAATGCCAACCCTTACCCTGTTGATGGGGTTTATTCCGCTAACCAATTTTACGGTTCAGTCTTAGACCTTTACAACGGGAATTACACTAAACCAGTTGAGATTGGATATCCTGAATTAGATGAAATCTACAAGGTTTTGAAAGGAACTTTTCATGTGGTTACGGGAATCCCAAACCACGGCAAATCATCTTTCTTGGATCAAGTACTGACCAAAATGGCAGAAGACCATAAATGGCGATTCTGTATTTTTTCACCAGAACATAGCACCTCCATGCACCTTCGCAGACTGGTTCAAATCCGCACACGCAAGGCATTTGACGAAGGTTTAAGCAATCGTATGTCAAAGGATGAGTTGCAGGATGCCTTGGCGTGGGTAAACGAACACTTCTATTTTATTGAAACCAAAGACTCAGTTCCAGACATTGATTACATACTAGACAAAGCCAAAAGTGCGGTTTTGAAATATGGCTGTGATGGTTTAATCATTGATCCGTACAACGAAGTGTCTGCTGTTCGCAAAGGCAATCAAAGGGAGGACGAACACGTTAGAGATTTTATATCCAAGTGCAAACGCTTTAGCAGAGTACATGATGTTGTCACTTGGGTAGTTGCTCACCCCACTAAACTGCCAAAAGAAAACAACGGCCAATACTCTGCCCCGACTGCCTATGACATATCAGGTGCAAGTCATTGGAGCAACCAAAGCGATGTGATACTGGCAGTGCATAGGGATTTTGATAATAAATCCATTGAAGTGATTACCCGAAAAGTTCGGGAACAAGGATTATATGGACAGATAGGCAAATGCACATTTTTATACAATTACAAAACAAGACACTTTGAGCCTGATACCCGATCTGACGATATCCGTGAAATACCACACTGGGGTCATACCTACGATTAGGGGGGTTATTACCCCCTTACTAGGTTTCGTAGCGTTTGATAGGAAGCCTGTTTGAAGCTCGTTTTTTAGAAATTATGCGGGTATTTCGTAATCTTTAGTGATACCGCCCAAACTAGCATCACCCCGAAAATGGGATTTAACCCAAGTAATTTTTCCTGTAGGCAGCTTCCTCATATGCGCTCGGACGGCATGGAATCGTTTTGACTTGCCAGTAGCATCTACCGCATTTGATGAATCGTCCTTATACATGTTGAGCTTCAATATTTTGTGTTCCCAAGTGGGTGCTTTTATTAAAGTAGAATGTTTCAAGTTTTTTACTGGCCTCCTATTCCTAGGAGACAGCCCTTTAACTTTTCGTTGATCACAAATCGCAGGATAGTGCAGTAAGGCTAACCATTTGAAGATTGATGTGTTTGCAAAGTGAACCCACTCCTTCAAGGATTGGTTGGTGTATGCCTCTCCATCATCCCCTCGCCTATCAATATACATGGCATCCATAATGGGTTGGTGATCCGATAACTGATAACGGTATCCGTTGAACTCATCTGTCAACGGGTTAGCCCCTTCTCTAGCGGTATGCCTGTTGAGCCATTGTAGGTCATACCAAACGTGATCGGTACACCACGGCAATCCTTTATTGATATCCTTTACGAACATCATAAATCTAACGCCTTCTGTTAAATCTTTTGACCACGATGTGTTTTCAAACTGTGCGATCTCATTGAAGTCAAACTCTCGCTGTTCCACTAACAGATACACCAACATTCCATGTTCTGGGTCTGTACATTCCAAGACACACTTTTCATATGGTAGTAGCAGTGGCACATCAACCGACAGAGCATCTATTTCCTTCTGAGATAGATGATTATTGTCACTATCGGCCTCAATACTAAACTTCATGCCGTTCTGTAGCTTATAGCTGACTTCCCTCCAAAACCCTTCAAACTGCAATTTGAACAAATCTGCAAACGCATAGTCTGGGGCATATATTGGATCATCACTTTGGCTGTGGCTGACACCTATGTAGTGTTTCCACATATTTTTCATGACCGCATCATAAACTTTTTGGTCTTGCCTGACTTGATGATAACTATAAGATTTTCCACCTATTTTAGTAGCAATCTTTTTTTGCATATTATCCGCAGTTTCAAGCAGTTTTTCCAACAACAAACAAAATTGCTTACTCGCTTCATCATCAATTTCTGGGCTTTCGTTGCTTGCCACCACGCCATCAATTACTTTTTTATTGGTGTATTGGCTAAGCTCTGGGCAGTTTTCATGGGCTAGAAGTATTACATTGTTAGCCCAATCACCGTGACCTTGATTACGCATCGTGGAGGTTTTGGGAATCACTGCGTGGCTTGGCAAAAATGACCTATCAATGATGCCGTTATGCTCTAAGTCAGCAAGTTTGATTAGCTCTTCAAAATATTTCTTTTTCATTTTATTTACCTATTTTTAGTTTAGGGAGGGTTGCCCCTCCCACTAAAATCCTACTCTACGACCACGCTAAATCATGCAAAGACCGATTTGGATATTTGGCTTTCTCTTCATCCTGCCAAAAATAATACTCTGCTTCAGTTAACTCACCGTCCAAATATTCCCCTGCTTCTTCATATGTACAAAATGGAAGGTTTGGTTCGCCTTTAAATACTGCATACATCATATGTTCCTTTTCAATTTATTAACCACACGCAGATTATGATACCAAATGGGTTTATTACTGCAACCCTACTCATATACAAGTTTGTTATAATAACCCCTACCTATATAACAACACGATCTGAATAAAAAGCATTTAGGGTTTGCAATGATAACCGTAATGACCTATTCTATACATGTGCCGAGGATAAATTGAACCAGATAAATTGAACGGAGATAAAAATGAACTTAGACGATACCAACAGAACTTTCGGAGTAGAACTAGAACTACTAAGCCCAGTATCCGATAGGGATTTAGTTGATACCTTAAACACTTTTTGCCAACCATTAAATTGGTACGGTGCAGATAATTGCCCAAAAAACATTGTCTTTCGTAGAGCCAATTACAGCAATAAGGACAACCAATGGAGAGTAAAGCCTGATGTCTCTATTAGAAGCCAAGGCAGAGGCCACGGTGTAGAAATCGTTACTCCAATCCTTAAAGGTGAAAAGGATATGGAAGCTCTGGTTAAAATCGTTACCTTCTTAGAGGAGCTAGGTTGCAAGGTAAACAAGTCTACTGGTTTTCACTGCCACATAGATATCTCTGATTTCAATTCTCAAAACTGCCGTAGGTTGATGATGGTTCTGGCAAAGTACGAAACTTCAATAAATGATTTTTTGCCCCAAAGCAGAAAAGGAAACAACAACCATTATTGTCGCAATTCTTTTTTCGGTAGCGAAGATTTATATCATATTTATAAAACTGTAAAAAGACTTGCTAAAATTTCAAAGCGAGAGCTTTTAGGCTACGAACCTTTTACTGGCAGAGGTAAGTGGAATTTCCAGAACTTTTGGAGACATGGAACTTTTGAGAACCGAGCGCACTCTGGAACCTGCAATGCAGATAAGGTTGAGCATTGGGTTAGACTAACTATGGGTTTAATACTGAAAGCCAAGTCACACCAAGTAGTACCAGTGCATCATGGACGTTTGGACGATGATCGCAATAACTCTAAAACTCTTCTTGCGATGTTAGCCAGATCGGGTTTTATTTCCTCACAAACAAAACGCTTTATGAACAAACGAGCAAAGGATCTAAGAAATGCTGTATAGAGATAACAATGAAATATTTAACGCTGACAGCTTGGGGGATCTTACCCTCATGCTGTTCAAGACTAGCCAAACTAGAAAACCTAACCAAACCCTAGACTCATGGATGCTTGGGTGTGCAGATAGGATTCATACACTTTATGATGTGCGGATTCAGTATCAAACACCAGAACAGTTTGCCCAAGAATTGCTGACTTTAGGATTACTTAACCCACTACACTAGGAGAGATAACGATGTTGATGTTTGCATATGGTGCGAATACGAATATTAATAGCATGACTATGCGTTGCCCTGACGCTGATTATGTTGGCGGCTTTACCTTACCAGATTGGAGATTGGTATTTAGGGGTGTTGCAGATATAGAGCCAGAAATAGGATCTGAAGTGCTTGGGGTTCTGTGGGATATTACCCCTAAATGTGAGAGGTCTTTAGATAGGTTTGAGGGCTATCCCAGATTGTATGGAAAGGAATACTTTGCAGTAAGCGTTGATGGTAATGTAGAGGACGTTATGTTCTACAAAATGAATTCTAACGGCTATCATTTACCTGCTGATGGTTACTTGAAAATGATTAATGAGGGATACCGCTATAGTAATCTGGATTTAGACCCTCTTTATGAAGCAGTGCGATTCACCGCTAGAGAGGAATACAGGGGGTAGTACCACAAGGGGTGTCTCTTTTAAATGCGACTACGGGCTTATTTGGGGCTTGGATAAGATAGAATTAAGGGGTTTTTGATGAAAGTGCAGTCAATACAACACTGGGAAACATATGATTGGATTTTGTATAAACATTACGCCAAACGCTTACCATCCATTAGTTTTTCATTTGGACTGTTCATTGATAATGAGTTACAGGGCGTGATTACTTATGGGATGCCCGCTTCTCCATCTTTGTGTGAAGGAATTTGTGGGGAAACATACAGGCATGACGTTTTAGAATTGAACCGATTGTGTTTACAAAATAACAACAAAAATGAAGCCAGTTATCTAATAGCTCACTCGTTGAAATTGCTACCAACACCGAAGATAGTCGTTAGTTATGCTGACACTGCTCAAAACCATGTCGGTTATATTTATCAAGCAACAAATTTTATCTACACAGGTTTGAGTGCTAAACGAACTGATCCAGAAAATTGTTATCTGACCAATGTTCACAATCGTCATCAGCCATCTGGACAGCCTCAAGTAGAACGCCCAAGGAAACATAGATACGTCTATTTTTGTGGCGATAAACGACAAAAACGTGAATTACTTGATAGTTTAAATTACCCCATTGAACCTTATCCGAAAGGTAAAACACAAAGATATGATTCTGGGGGTTGTGTGCCAATCCAAAGACAAATGTTTTAATTATATGAAAGGCAGGATTTTACATGAAATACACAAAAGAAGATTTTTTATTGGAGAAATCAGAAAAGCCAGAATGGAAGGATGTTCAATGGGAAGATGTTGATCCTTTACAAGAGGCCAAAAGAAAACAAGCGATTGAGGAACGAATCCAAGAACTAGAAGATATGTATCCTAATGGTGGCGTAGATGATTATGATATGTATGATTAGATTTGTGAGTAGGGGCTATCTCCAAAGGACTTGTCACCTTACGACACCGTTTTAAGCGATACGGTAAACGCCCATCTGCCTAGCTGTTCATTCTCACTGGTTCTTTTATTTGGTGAACAGAAATAGGTTAAAAAGCCGCCCCTGTAAATTTTGGTGGATTAAGATGGGTTCGCTTTTTTAAGTTCTGACGCATATTTGATATTTAAACCTGCTAACGTGCAAAGTCTATTTTTCTCATCAAGACCCTTTTCCGTGACCCTTGGTTTGCCATCGGATATCTCTACAAACTCCATAGCCTTAACTTCCATAAGAGCCTCTTCTGGCAGTTCCTCTTGGAACATAACACTAAGCAAAGTGCCTAATCGTTTGTTTTGTTTTTTTGATAAAGACATAAAAACGGATGATTCAAACATCCCACCATTCTTTTTGTTGGAACAATAAGGCTTCTGCTTCCCTTCTTCTAACCAATCCGTCTAGAACCTTTCCTGCTGACTTGTTCCATCTTTTCATTTCACTAGGAACGGCCTTTAAATCCCCTTCATTTAAACGCTTCAACATAGTTGATTGCCTTAGATTGCCAACCCCCAGATTAAACGTCCAAGACACCAACGCATCAAATTGACACTGGGATAATTGCGTTTTGACCTCGCTGTTTACGAACTTTTCAAACTGGTCTAAGTCTTGACGCAATAACTTATCAGCTTCTTCCATATCAATCTTCATGCCTTCTTCCACCCCTTGGGTATGACCGTACCCAATAGTCCACACATCTGCTGAACACTGATAGGCTTCAAGCTCCAACCCCTCAAATTTTTTGATTAGGTCTATGCCTTCATTTGAAATGAACATCTATTTTTCCTCCACCTCTTTGGGCTTATCATAATCACGGTAAAATTTTACTACGCTTAAGATATGCCTGATGTATCTTTTTATCTCTGCCATATTCATTGACAGATTCTCATATTGTTGTGTTGTCAGGGCATAATACGGCTTTCTCTGGGCTTTTCCCTCATTAACTAGGCCAATGTATTCCTCCATAATGGAAGGCGTTAGAACCTCAAATTCTACGTCCGTGAGAGCCATTTCCATTGGGAGTGGTGGGTGATACATAGGTGGGCGTTCTGCTATGGTTTTTACCTCCACTGGCTTTACTTTTTCCCACATTGAGCAACCACTAACAAATCCAGAAAGTACCAATATCAATAGTATTTTCACTGTTTAGCCTCCGAAATATCGCCCTCTGGTGCATTTTCGTTGTCTTTTGGTGGGCTAGACCCCTGATTTGTAACGATAGGCAACGGGTTAAATTGATTTGGGTCTGTGAGTGCTATCAATCCTTGCATTACTTTGCGAGTTCCATTGTTTACTCTTTTTTCTAATAACTTAGGCTTTGCCAGTGCAAGTGAATTCATATCATGTCGTGCAAACTTGTTTCGCAGAGTGGATACTTCCCTAACGGCCTGATTCTTTTCTGCCTCCATTTGTTCTATCTGAAAATAGGTTTGTTCCTGTTTTGCCAGATAATTATCAATGGATTTGTTTTGCTCTGCGATTTTATCTTCCAGAATAACTTGATTACCTTTCAGAATTGCTAGTTGTTCCTGCAAATGCTGAATATAGGTTGCACTTCCAATCACTGTACTTATTAGAAGAAACAACAAGATTATTGCTATTTTGAAGCCCATAATGCCTCCTTTTTCAATAGTTTAGCTTGATGTTCCATGTGAAACAATACCATGATATATTGAGTGGGTAGGGTTCTAATCCCCCCCGTTTTCTCCCAACCCTACACTAAGGACTTTAACCTCCTTGTTTTGCCCCCCTCTTTTGGGGGGCTTTTTTAACGCCAAACCTTTGTTATTTCTGGATTGACCATTATAGGCGTACACGTTGCCCCGACTTCTGGTTGGTTGTATTTTTGACTTTGCCAGTAGTTTTGTCTGCGTAATGACCGAGCAAAATATTGGCATCTATCTATAGATTCCCAGTAGAATTTTTCTGGTTGAGGTTTCCCATCCAAAAACGTAGTCAACATAAACACCAGAATCATTAACTACCGCCTAATGATATGACCCAAATAAAGCCGATAATTATTCCTATAATTGCAAATATTCCGATAAATCCAATTACATAATCAAAGATTTTTTGCTTCAGTACGATACGGTCATGAATGGCTTTTGCTCGTTTTTCTCGCACCTCTTTTTCTAGACGCATAAGATTATCCCATTCATCTTTACCCCATTGCCACATAATAAGCTCACGCAACTGTGCCCTCTGGTCTCTCATTTTCTTCTGGGCAATCATGGCATCCAACGCTTCTGCTTCTACAGATTTGGAGTTTGTAAGTTTTTTAAAAAATGGGGGATTCTCTGCTCGTTCTCTTGCCTTGTTAACATCTGAACAGCACTCAAACCAACGACTAATATGGCTCATGCAATCTTCTATTTCTCGCCCACTCTGGACGAGCTTAGACACTTGGTTTACCGCTTTCCCTGCTAAAGTAATCGCTGCGGTAATCGTTAACGGATCAGGCATCCCAAGTCCACCACGTTAAAAGACCCACAAGATATCCACACGCACATACCAAGATAACCATTAAGATTATCAACAGATAGATGGAAGTGCAGAATTCTTTTATTGCTTTAAGTGCAGTTACTTTCTTGACATCCATGCTGACACACCCATATATGCTCCTACCACACCCGCTTGGGCTATGTAGAACAATCCAAGTATGTCACCTAACACCTTGACCCTTGATTCTGCCACTATCGGCA
>CEPN01035241.1_pt1 | contig 10230 bp, 6 predicted proteins | sample 530391 | NCBI WGS metagenome assembly CEPN01 (sample SAMEA2620027, study PRJEB7988) | marine metagenome | isolation source: saline water (ENVO:00002010), including
GCTCAAAGCCAGCTTGACCAGATGATTGCAGAGGCCGGAAGTCCCGAACAAGGTGCTCAGATCTTGGCACGTTCAAAAGAATTAAGGGGTGTAACAAGACATGCACGAACTGGTAAGGCTAAAGGTCTTGGTCAATTAACTCCCGAGATAATTCAAAAGCTTCAGGAAGAGTTTCCTGCGGTTATCCCGGAAGAAGCATTGATAAAGCCTACGCAGTTAGAGATTTTACGGGCTGCCGATGCAGGAGGAGGTAAAGCGGCCAGAGAGGAAGAACGTTTGCAAAAACGTTTGGGCAGACTTGAAGCAGAACGCAAGAAAGTGCTTCAGGTATCTCGCTTTAAGGACAAGATTGCTGCTGCAGAGGCCGCTGAGGACAAGCAGCTTGTTATCCGCTTAAAAGGCGAGCAAAAGTTAGCTGAGATTGAAGCCAGCCGAGAGAAGGCTCTTGCTGGGATTACAGATCAACGTGAGATAGACGCTATTAACATTGGAAAAGCTACCGAAAAGCTAGCTGCGCACCGTGAGACAGAGCGTCAGCTTGCTGAACTTCAGCGTCAAAGGCAAGAAAAGTTCAACGACACTATTGATGATCTGGATCATCAACTAGCTCTTGCTAGGGCAACGACTGAGGAAGAGAGGCAGCGTCTTCGTATTCAGCAAAAACTTGCTGTGCTTGAAGAAGGTGGAATGTCGGAAGACGACCTTGAAGCTGTTCGAGTCAAGATGGAAGAGCTGGCCGACGAAAACAGCCCTCTAAATAGATTTATTAGGCAAACAAGGGAGCAAATTGAGCAGCTAAATGATCCTGTATTCCAAGTAATCGAACTATCAAAGAGACTGGGCAGCGCGTTTACCGAATCGTTTAGGGGGATTATCGATGGCAGCATGACTGCTCAGCAGGCACTAGCCAACTTGTTCCAGCGCACGGCAGATCATTTCCTTGATATGGCCATGCAAATGATTGCTGCTCAGATCCAAATGAAGATTCTGGGTATTGCGATGAACTTCTTTGGTGGTGGCGGCGGATTCGGCGTTACTCCTTCAATAAGTGATACAAGTACCTATGCCTCTGCTTTTAACGACTCGAATTTTGTTAGCGGTCTAATGCCAAAAGCCCTTGGCGGGGCTGTTGGAGCTGGACGGCCTTATGTAGTTGGAGAACGTGGTCCTGAGTTGTTTGTCCCTGGAGCGCAAGGCAATATCGTTCCAAACAACGCAATGGGTGGCGTCAACGTGGGAACCATTAATATCAGTGTTGAGAACACAGGTGATCAGTTGTCTCCACGTGCTCAGAAGCAGTTGGCTAACCAGGTACGGGGCGTTGTGCTCAATACGTTGGCTAACGAACGTCGTGGTGGAGGAATGCTCTGATGGCTTACATCCAGTTCAACGACATCCCGCTTGATTCATCGCTGACGCAAAAGCGTTCACAGCGTGTTCAACGTGCTCAGTTTGGCGATGGCTATAGCCAGGTTTTGACTGATGGCGTTAATGCAGAGAATGAGACTTGGCAATGTCAAACGCCCCCACTGACTTACGCCGAGATCAACTCAATTGAAAGTTTTTTCTTGGAGCAAAAGGGTGGCGCTATTGCTTGGACGCCACCGTATAGCACCAAGACGTTTTCCAAGCCGTTTACGAGTGGCACGTTGAATCTGGGCTACACCAACATTGCTTCTGGCACGTTGGTGCTTACCGGATACACCCGTCCCACTAACTACACAGCAAACCTCGTCACTGGTGTTTTGACCTCAGTCGATATTGCGGATGGAACGGCAATTCCGATTACGTTGACGCTTGCAGCCAAAAACTTCTTACTGTCGGACGGCTGGACGATTAGCACGATCGATTCAGCGTATGCCAGCTTGTCCTTTGAGCTGACGAGGGTTTATGTATGACAGCTCCAAACGCTGAAACTTTCAAGACACAGCTACCGCAGGTTATTGACCTGTTTACGCTCGACATCACAGCAATTGTTGCATCTGATTTTGCCGGTCAAAAGATCTATCGCTTTGCGAACTGGTCGCAGGTGAATGGAACGGACATCGTTTATGACTCAAACACCTACACGGCTTTACCGCTTGAAGCAAGCGGCTTTGAGCTGAACACGTCAGGTCAGCTGGCACGTCCTTCGTTGACGTTTGCGAACGTCGGTTTGGGCATTACTGCTTTGACCAACACGTATGACGACCTTGTTGGTGCGACGGTCAAGCGTATCCGTACGTTGACAACATACCTTGACGGTGAACCTGGAGCGGATGCTGATGCTTACTGGGGGCCTGATGAATGGATCGTTGAGCAAAAGAGCAGTGAGAACAAGCTTGCAATCTCATTTCAGCTGGCAATCCCATTTGATTTAGAAGGTCGTTCCTTGCCTGGTCGCAGGTTATTGAGGGAGCAATGCCAGTGGATTTATCGCAGTAACATCGGTTGTCACTATGACGGCAGTAATTTTTTCAATGTGAATGACCAGTCAGTTGCGAGCTTGGCTGATGATGTTTGCGGCAAGCGTCTAAGCAGCTGTCGATTGAGGTTTGGGGACACTTCACGGCTGCCATTTGGCGGCTTTCCTGGCCTTACTGATGCAATGGGCTGATCATGCTGTCTAACTATTCTGACCCAATCACATCAGAGCAAAAAGCTCAGATCCGTGCTTTTGCCGAGGCTTCGCATCCTGTTGAAGCTTGTGGCTTTGTGCTGAGTAATGGAACGGTGGTCGAATGTACCAACACCTCAAGCCAGCCGGACACCTTTGTGATTAGTGCAGAGGATTCTGCGCGTTACTTGGATGATGCTGTTGCGTCTTGGCATAGCCATGCAGATTATGCCGACTTGAGTTTTGCCGACGTCAACGCTTCAAAGGCTTTGAATCTGCCTTATGTCGTTTTCAACTGTGCTGGCTCAGAATTTTACTACTTTGATCCGCGCCAAGAGACGGGGTTAGTGGGACGGCCATGGATGTATGGCGGATACGACTGTTATTCCGCAGTACGGGACTGGTATAAGCAGCAGATGAACCTTGATATGGGCGATTACGAGCGCCTGTACGAAGGGGAATGGAAACAGCGTGGGTTCACGCATTTTGAGGACAATTTTGCTGCAGAGGGGTTTGTGCAGATCCCGAAGTCAGTTGATCTGGTACGGGGTGATGCACTGCTGTTCCGCATCAAGAACAAATTTACGTGTAACCACGTTGCGGTAGTTGAGGATCCAGCGGCCAACAAGATTTTCCAGCATTTGGTGGATCGGAAGTCTGAGGTGATGTCCTATAGCGGGTACTTCCGCGATAATACGTTCATGGTTTTGCGGTACGGGGGCTGATGGTCACTATCCGGTTGTTAGGCGAAGCTGGCCGTCGTTTTGGTAGACGCTTTCAGCTTGCGGTACGTACACCTGCAGAGGCTATGCGTGCTTTATGCGTACAGATTCCTGCTCTTCGCCATTACCTGCTGGAATCAGGCGATAAAGGGGTGAATTGGCGCGTTGTGACTGAACACGCTGATGGGTTAGCGGAAGACCAACTGCTTTGGCCTATGAGCAAGCGAATGGTGCTTGCGCCTTTACCTGCTGGTCGTGGTGGAGCTGGAAAGATTGTTGCAGGTGTTGCGCTAGTTGCGGCTGCGATTGTTTTTGCTCCTGTAGGTGGAGGTTTCCTGGGCCTTGGAATGGGAGTTGGCGGTGGAGTTGGCTTTGGAATGATTGGACCTGTTGCGTCTGGCATTATTGGGTCCATTGGTGTATCGATGATTTTTGGTGGCGTTGCAGAAATGCTTACGCCAACTCCGAAGATGCCTAACTTCAGGACTGGCGGTGGTCGTAATGAGGTTGAGCAGCTGAACTCGTTTACGTTCGACAAGTCAAACGCGAATACAGTGCAGGGGGAGGTTGTCCCAGTGCTGTATGGGGAACGGATTATTGGTGCGTTACCTGTCTTGTCCTTTGGCCTTGAACTGCAGAACTTCTTGTGATGGACGATTTTAAGCAAGCTAAAGACATTGAAGTCAGCGGTGCCGGTGGCGGCGGTGGCGGTCGATCAAGCAGGCAAACGGTTGTTGTTCAACCGGAAGCCCGCCAGCCTGTTACAGAAGCAAACAACCTGTTTTCAGTTGCGTTTGCAAAGACCGTTTACGCCTTGTCAGAGGGTGAGGTTGAAGGTTTCCCCAACAGCATTGAGAAGGACGTTTATTTAGACGGCGTTCCAGTTCAAAACCCTGATGGAACGAATAATTTTGACGGTTTTACGCTTGCTTCTCGCGATGGCGACGATGAAACACAAACGCCTATTTCAGGATTTAGTCAGACCGAAAACACTGTCGGAGTAAACGTTGCGGTTACGCAGCAAGCAGGAGCTATTACCAGGGCGATCACTGACACTGACACCGAACGAGCCAGGGTAATCATTTCGCACCCTGCTTTGCAGGCTCAAAACCAAGAGACTGGGGACATCAGTGGCACTTCTGTTGCCTACAAGATTGAAGTCAATTCAGGTGGTGGTGCGTTTACGACAGTGGCAGAGCCGACTGTTGAGGGCAAGTCAAACAGTGAATTTCAAAGAGCCTATGAGTTTGATCTGCCAGGATCTGGTCCATGGAACATTCGTGTCTCTCGTGTAACTTCCGACAGTAGCTCGTCGTTTATTCAGAACTCAATCAACTGGCAAAGCTACGTCGAGATCATTGACGAAAAGTTTGCCTACCCGAATACTGCACTTGTTGCGTTAAAGGTTGATGCACGGCAGTTCAATGCTATTCCTGACGTATCAGTCAAGCTACGCGGCAAAAAGGTTCAGGTTCCTAGCAACTACAACGCCACAACCCGCACATATACCGGCATTTGGGACGGCACCTTCCAAACGGCATGGACTGATAATCCAGCCTGGATTTTTCGTGACATCGTTTTAAACGAAAGATTTGGCGTTAAACGGTACATCAATTCGATTGCAATCGACCCTTGGTATCTCTATACCGTTTCGCAGTATTGCGATGAGCTTGTCCCCGATGGGAATGGTGGAACGGAGCCAAGATTTACTTGCAATGTTTACCTGCAGAATCCTGGCAGCGTCTACGAAGTACTGAACTCTTTGGCGTCTTGCTTCCGTGGCTTGATTTACTACAGCGAAGGTGAGCTGTATCTAACGCAAGACCGTTCACAGGAGCCGGTTCAGCAGTTTAGTGAGGCCAACGTTATTCAAGACGTTGCGGAAGATGGTGGAATTTCATCGCCATGCTTTACCTATACCGGCTCAGCACGTGCAGCACGTAAAACTGTTTGTCTTGCGAACTGGGACGATCCAAACCAGGTTTACTCCAGTGTTACTGAGTATCAGCAAGATGACGAGCTGCTGGAGAAGTTGGGCTACAACCCTGTTGATCTTCGCCTTTTAGGCGTTACCTCTCGCGGACAAGCCTTGCGAGCGGCTAAGCATACGTTGTTTAGTGACCGTTACGAGACTGAGAAGGTTAGTTTTCGCATTGGTGCGGAAGGTCTTGCGGCTGGTGTTGGTGAAGTTATTCAAATTGCCGATCCACTGAAACAAGGACAACGACTTGGTGGTCGGATTACAGCGATTGATGGCAACACCATCACGATTGATGCGGTACTAACACTGACTCCTGGAACGGCTTATACGTTGACGCTTGTTGTTCCTGACGGCGAAACGATTACGAACGGCGATGGCAGTACAACCACTAGGCCGTTGCTTCAAGTGCTGAATGTTGTCAGTTCTACAGAGATCAACCAAGAAATTATTGAGTACAACATTCGAAGACAATCAACGACCGATGATTTGCTGACGCAAGGCGGCAATGCTCTTCTTGCTCGCGTTATCGGCAGTGATGGCGCAAATACAAAGTTTGAACTTAATACCACAGTCACTTCGCAGGTTGGTGCGTTGTGGGTGCTTGAGTGGAGCGCAATGCAAGCTGCCACTTATCGGATTATCTCGATCGCTGAAGCAGAGCCGCTTATCTATCAAGTCGAAGCAATTCAGTACAACAACAGTAAGTATGGCTATGTAGACAATGATCTACCAGTTGCGATTCCCAAGGATCGTTTCACTGTTCGCAGTGTTGGAAAGCCTACGGATCTTGATGCTGATCTTGAGTATTCAAATGGTCAGACATCAATTAAAGCGTCTTGGCGTGCGCCCCAGCACAACAACGCTATTGATCTGCTGATTCGTGGTTATCGGTATCAATGGCGAAAAGTTGGTGACACTGAATGGTCGGACGTTAATTCAATTCAAGCAACAACAGTTGAGATTCCACTTGCTGTCCACGTTTTTGGCAATAGCTATCAAGTTCGTGTTGCTGCAATTAACCGGCTTGGCAGTCAATCTGATTGGGTCGTTTATGACGTTGATGGATTCCCAGCAATCCCAAACTTGGCTGACGCAAGTTTCGGCGCAACAGTTACCCACGCTAACCAGCCGGACGGAACACAGCTGTTAATCGTTGATGCTGGAACGTGTCCAATTCCTGAGCGTATTAACGGTTATCGCTGCTGGGTTAAACCGCGTACGCTTATTACTGGTGAAGTTCCTGGCGTTAAACCACCCAATGATGAGGGATGGTATTTCCTTACAGACATTCCGCTTACGGGTTACTACACTATTGCATTCCACGCTCCAGACACTTACGACGTTCGGGTCAACTTTACAAGTGCAATTTTTGGCGAGACCCCTACTGATTACATCTTTGATTTAGTGGAGCGGGGTGAGATTGCCCCACCTACACCGAGCAACTTCAGTGTTGTTGAGAATCAAAACAGCAGTGGCAAGCGTTTCAGCTGGCAACTGCCAACTTCTCAATACGGTAGTTGGGATCAAAATGTTGTAGCGGATATTGTTGGCTATCAGGTCCGATACAAAAAGGGAACGCTAGCTCTTAACGACATTAGTTTCGATATTGACACTGACACTATCTCAGTAAACACGGCAACTGTTGTTGGTACGCGAACCAATCAGCACTTATTTGCTGTTGGCGATGAAGTTCAGTTTGCTGCTTCTAGCGGAAGTCTTCCAACGGGCATTACAGCTGGCACTACCTTCTTTGTCGCCAGTGAAGGTTTTTCAAGTATTGGATTCAAGGTCAGTGCAACTAGCGGCGGATCTCCAATCAATCTGACTGGTACTGCGACTGGAACGTATAACATTTCCGGTCCTACTGACGCCAAAAATCGTCTTGACATTCAAGCAACGTGGGGCGCAGGCATTGAGCTTGCTTCTGGCGGCTTAGCTGCACAACAGCAGTGGTTTGAAACTCCTTTGTTTGATAGGGACAGTTATGTGGTGATGGTCAAAGCTGTAGATGCAACGCAATGGCGTTCAGACATCCCTGCCCATGTATTGGTGAACATTGGCGCTCCACCAATCAGCAATGCAGTTCAAACCATTAACGCTAAGACTCAAGGCGGCGGCACTTGGATTGGAACGTATGACAACTGCTCTGTGGTTGGCGGCAACCTAGTTCAAACTGATCCTACACTTGACAGTTATTTTACCTGGAATTTTGACAACAACAATCTTGAGAGTGCGCTGCTGTTCAGTACTACTGGAACGGCAACTTACGAGCATTCTCTTGTTGCGTTGACCGGTCAGGCCACTGAGATCACGCAAGAAGACGACTTCAACCTGTTGCAAGAGAACGACGACAAGATTTTTGCTGAACAGCGGTTTTATTCAGCAACTGAACTGGCCGAAGGTGGCATTGTTCACCCCTTTGCGCCTTTTGAAAAGCTGCTTGGAGACGTGTATCGCGTTGAAACTCGCTTCAAAAGTCCTGATGGTGGTGTAACTGCCGGAAACATCAGTGCTCTGACTGCTGAGTTGGATTATCCGGACGTGGTTGAGAAGATCAATGATGCCTCTATCTTGGCTAGCGGAACAACGGTAAATTTGACGAAGACATTCCGTTCCGTTGAGAGCGTGTCAGTTACGGCATTGCAAGGCACTACAGCTGTGACCGCAAGAATCGTCTCTAAGACGACGAGCGCGATTACAGTGGAGTGTCTGAACTCAAGCGGCACTGCTGTTGCCGGAACTGTTGACCTCATCGTTACTGGCTTCTGATGGCTGACGCACGAATTTCCCAGCTTCCAGCCGCCACTACGGTTGAAAGCGCTGACATTGTTCCTTTCACCAGTATCAGCGCGAGTGAAACGCGCAAGATCACAGCAAACAACCTGGGCATTGCCCTTACTTCGTTGGGCTTAAGTGTTGGAACGAATGTTCCTTCATCGCCTTACAACGGTCAGCTTTGGGTTGATACCAGCACTAACCCACCAGTACTGAAGGTTTACAACGGTGCAAGCTTCACCACAGTCAGTTTTCTCCCTGGGTCGTCTGTTGCTACCAGCCCATCAGGGACCGCTCCAACAAGTCCAGTACTGGGTCAGTTGTGGCTTGATACCAGCCAGACGCCTGATGAGCTGAAGGTTTACGACGGTGCAGCCTTTGTTCGTGTTGATCCACTAGGCATCACTGATGCTGCTGCAACAGCTAAGTATCTGCAGATCACTAACGCCAATTCAACGTTCCTAGCATTAGCCGGTGGAACGATGACCGGTGATTTGACGCTGAATGGTGATCCGAGCACCAATAATATGGCGTCAAACAAAAAATATGTTGACGATCAAATTGCCGCTATTCCGGCGGCAACGGACTTGACGCCTGCTGGAACGATAATTTATACGGCCAGAAGCACTGCGCCAACTGGGTATTTGAAGGCAAATGGGGCAGCTGTTAGTCGTACTACGTTTTCTGCCCTGTTCGCTGCGATTGGAGAGAATTATGGAGCAGGGGACGGATCTACCACGTTCAATGTGCCTGATCTGCGAGGTGAGTTTTTACGGGGTTTAGACGATTCAAGAGGCGTTGATTCTGGACGTACGCTTGGTAGCGCTCAGGGAAGTCAAAACCTGGCACACAGTCATACTGCTTCAGCAAACTCCAGCGTTAATGACCCTGGTCACAACCATACGTTTGGTTCAAACAATAGTGATGAGGGCGATGGCAACACTCTTAATGATCGAACCAATCGGCCAAATACGCGCACGATGACGACCAGTTCTGAGACGACTGGAATCAGTGTCTCAACGACGGTGACGGTCAATTCAGGTGGTGGCGGTACTGAGGCACGTCCCAGGAACATCGCCTTGCTGGCCTGTATCAAGACCTGATCCAGCATTAAAATCAAACTACGGCAGGGAGTCCCATGGCAGACATCAAAATCACAGATCTGGCCGCTTATAGCGACCCGACTAGCACTGATGTTCTGCCGATCGTTGATGTTGGCAGTGACATCACCAAAAAGGTCACCATTGCAGACCTGTTGGAGAATGCTGGAGCGGGTACAGCAGCGGCTCCTAGTTTTTCTTTTGATGGGGACAACGATACTGGTATCTACAAGCCAGCCGCCAATCAAGTTGGCATTACAGCTGGTGGAACGCAGGCGCTTTTGATCGAGAGCACTGGTGTCACCGTTCCAGGTAATTTAACGGTTCAAGGAACTACGACGACGATTGATACCACCACTTTGGTGGTTGAGGACAAGAACGTTGAGCTTGGCTCTGTAACTACGCCAACTGATACGACTGCTAATGGTGGCGGCATCACGCTGAAAGGTGCGAGTGACAAGACGATTAACTGGGTGCAGAGCACTGGTTGTTGGACGTTCAACCAGCCGACGAACTTTAACGATCACGTTCGGATCGACAGCTCTGGAAATGTTGGTATTGGAACCTCATCCGCTGGCGCACGACTGCACGTAGAAGAAGCTTCTCCGACAGATGGCATTCTTCTAAAGCTTAACAACAATGTTAATTCATCAGGCTCGCAAGCAGGTTTAAGAATTAGGCATAACGATACAGATCAGCTTGAATGTAACTTGTTGACAGAAAGAACAGGGCTTAATGCAGGTTTAGATTTTAAAATCGAGTTATCAAATAGCAGTGGTACGGTCACAGAACGTCTCCGTGTTGATGAAGATGGCAATGTTGGCATTGGAACGTCGTCGCCAGACAGTCTTGTGCATCTTCGGGCGGCAAGTGGAAATGCCGTTATCCGTTTAGAAAACAGCAATACTTCTGTTGCAAGTGCGGAGTCTTTAGGCTCTATTGAATGGGAAAGCAATGATGCGTCTACTGGTGGAACTGGTGTAGCAGCAAAATTAAATGTTGTTGATGACAATGGTTTTGGAACTGCTTATGGGATGACGTTTTCCACAGGCTTGG
>CEPN01005080.1_pt1 | contig 10097 bp, 2 predicted proteins | sample 530391 | NCBI WGS metagenome assembly CEPN01 (sample SAMEA2620027, study PRJEB7988) | marine metagenome | isolation source: saline water (ENVO:00002010), including
TGAATATAATTTTGCAACTCCTAATAAACTAAAAGTTACTGATTACGCAGAGGCTTGGGAATATTTTTATACAGACTCTTTTGGTCCTACTTTTTTTGTAGATGGTATGTATATGGCGGCTGGTCAAAGTGATAATAGTAATTATGCTAAGTTTGGTTGTATTAACTGGTCTGGTAATACTGTTGGTGAAACAGATTTAAAAGATGAATCGTGCTGGAGCTACCCACCTTTTAAAACATGGTTGTCAGAAAATAAAGATATACATGAAATAATAAGTGGTGCTAAAATAAACGACAATAATTCTATTTGGTATGATGAAAAATTAATATCTGTAGCGCCTGATTTAGAACCTCACGAAGATTATAATGATCTTAAAATAGATGGTTGGATTGGTCCTTTACAAAAAGTTAGTAGATTTGATTTTGACAATGACGCAACAGACGTAAATAACAACCATGTAAATGGTTTAGAAGGTTTTGTAACAACAACTGAAAAACATTCTAAAGGACCTAGAAGATGGCTTAGTGGTATTACGGGTTCTAAAACTAAACATGGTGTAGGTTCTGACACTAAAACTTATGCTAAAGATCATAATGATATTGGTAGGCATTTTATGCACTTATCATTTTTTGCGCCAGGTAAAGATTTACATCCTAAAGGTTTTAGTTTAGATACTGGTAACGCCATGGAAATGATATATGGTCCTAATTCTTTTATGGCTAATTTACAAGGTATATGGGGTGGTGGTGTTTTTACAGGTGAATCAAAAGACGAGCTTTTTGCTAATGCTAGTACAACTGATGATTCTTTAAAATATCAGCATTTACCAATGGAAGGTAATTATGATAATTATAAATATGTTTCAGAACCGCCGGGCCCAGGTGTTGGTTTTGGTTATGATTTAGAATTTAAAGAATTACACGAAAGACAATGGGATCCTACTTTTAATAGAGATGGTGATCCTGATAATAAAATACGTGATTTTATTAGAAATTTATTTCCTGGTTCTAAATTTAGATTTGCTAGGCAAAACACAGTAGGCTCATCCGTTGACGAGCTAATTGACAACACTATTTATACTATAAAAAGTGTACAAATAAAAAAATTATATAATCATACATCTTGGAGAAAACACTATAATAGATTTCACACTGATGGTAGCGATGTTAAATATATACACGCAAACGGTGAACAAGATGAAGAGTTTAGAAGTGTGGAAGAAGCAGCTATGCTGTGGTTGAACAGTATAAGCGACGGTGGTGAGAGAAATAGTGGTAATAATGGTGGTGACGCGCTTTCTGGTATTAGCGGTCCAGCTGGTTATGGTAGCTCTGGTTTAATTAAAAAAATAAACGATTTTGCCGCAGCGCATAATAGACGTGTTTGTTATATAATTGAATTAGACAAAAACCCAACTGATAGCAATAGTGCTTTAGGAAACCCTATAAGTGCCAAAGTAAAAGCGGGTGGAGTTAATGCTCCTGACGATTGTATGAATGCTGACTCTGCTAATGATAATTTTTGTGATATAGAATTTTTACAACCTGTGCAGGACTTATTGTTGTCTGATTTAAGTAAATTTCCAGCTATATGGGAAATTGATCCTAAAAAACAAGAAGTAGATTTAGATATATATTATGAAGCTAGTAATCATATACCTGTTCGTTTGAATATTGAAAATAACGAAATTATTGCTCCTATTGGTTGTAAAGTTGAGGTTTTAAACTCTTCAGAAACAAGTGTTTGTTTTTTAAATCATTGGAGTAAAGATAACGAAGCTGTACTAACACCAGGTTTTAAAAAAGGTAGTGGTAATTTTGAAATTGATTATAGCGGTATGTCGTTTAAATTTACAAAAGCCGATGGTAGTTATAATATTATACAAGCTGGATTACAAGACCTAGATGGGGTTACAACTGGTTTAAAAACAAATTTTATTTTTAGAGATAATATTGGAGATATTATTTCATCAGGTCTTTCTTGGAATAATTGTTTTTCTTTTGGTAATGGTATAGAGTCTAATAGAGTTAGAGATGATTTTAATGAACCTTTTATATCTAATGGAGTAAAAGCCTCAACAACAACACAAGAGGTTTATAGAGAAGAAAGAAGAAAAAATGGTTTAATATACTCTGGTATATATAACTCTGATGGAAAAGTAAATGATTTAAATCAGTTTATAATGGCTGAAAAAATCACTAAAGATATAAATCCAACCTACGGTAGTATACAAAAATTATTTAGTAGAGATACAGATTTAGTTACTTTCTGCGAGGATAAAGTTGTTAAGGTTTTAGCAAATAAAGATGCTCTTTTTAATGCTGATGGTAATACTAATCTAACAGCTGTTGAAAATGTTTTAGGGCAAACAATACCTTTTATTGGTGAATATGGAATATCTACAAATCCAGAGTCTTTTGCTTCTGAATCTTATAGAGCTTATTTTGCAGATAAACAAAGGGGATCTGTTATTAGATTATCAAGAGATGGTTTAACACCTATTTCTAAAGCAGGTATGAACGATTGGTTTAGAGATAATTTAAAAGAATATAATACTTTAATAGGTACTTATGATAATTATAAAGAAAATTATAATTTAACACTTTCCAATAAAGATAGTTTTGTTGAAAACTTTATATTAGACTCTTATTTAGAAGTAGGTGAAGAATTAGAAAGTTATGCTGTTGGATCACTTAATATAATAGAAAACCCTGGTGTAAACGCTGGTGTTTCTTTTAATAACCTTTATGAAAATTATAACGTTGTTGAATATGAAAATGCTAACAACCCTTTTGATTGGTCTACTTTTACTTATAATGATTATAACTTTACTGGTAGTGTTAGAGTAGTACACCATGCTGAAATACTAGCAGGAGATTTACAAGAGGAAGTTACATCTCAACCAGCTGGCGTAGGTGCTACAGCAGCAGTATGGACAGCCACTGTAACAGATTCTGTAACTAATGAAGTTCTTACTTTTACTGGCCCAAATCAAGCCGCGGCTGAACAAGCGGCTAATGACGCAGGTTATACTGTTGGTGTTACATATAGTAATTTTGTACCAGCTAATTTTACCACTGCTAACAACTTGATGGATAGTGGTTGGTGGTATGATCCAAGATTTACTAATTATAATAATGATTTATTTGGTGATAATAGAGGTGAAACTATTACTGCATTGCAAGCGTTAGGATCTAATTTAAATAAAATCATACTTGCTGATGGAGAAGTTAGTAGTAGTATTGTTAGAAAAAACAATGGAACTACGATGGATGAAGATAATTTAAGCTTTCCTTACACTAGTTGGACTAGTGGTTATGATCCGTCTGTAGAAAAACCTGTGTTTTATAGCGCAAACCAAACTGGAAGTTTTACAGATTTAGGCAAGTTTTCAAGAGCTGTAACTAGAAACAATGGAACGGATCAAGGCTCTAGTGGGGCTATTGTTTTTGATAGGTGTAATTCTACAGATTCGTGGGTTGAGTTTAGAAATATTGGTAGTGATCTTATAAGCGCTTATGGACCTGGTGATAATGGTGTATTAAATGAGTTTGTAAATAATGGTGGTGATTTATTAAATCAAGCAAGTGATGGTCATGACACTATTTATAATGGTGATGAAATATACATACAGTTTGAAATAAACGTATTTCCTACAAGAACAGGTGTAGTAGGTGGTGGTGGTGGACAATATGGAACTAATTTAACTGTAGCAACAACAGGTTATAATCATATAAGACCAAAAATAGAATTATATAATGGTAATAATTTAATAACTTCAGATGTACTTTGTAGTGGAGTTAATTTTAATCATTATCAAAGTCCTAATATTAATTACTCAAGCGCAAGTGAAAACTATCGTTATGCTGATCAGCAAAGCGGTTTCAATGATCTTGGTGGTGATTTTGAAGATTATAACACCGATGGTGCAAGTGGAGATTACGAGAGTGCATCAGGATCTACTTACAAATGTATAAAACAAAGTTTAAGTAGCAGTGGTGAGGTTATATTTCCTGATACTCATGGTGATACTCGTTTTGAAAAATCCCATACTTCATCTTTTCCATCACCAATATCTGTAAGATGTGGTGTTGGTTTTAAATTTAGATCACCAACGCAACAAAAAAGTAATGGTAAAATTCAAACAGGTTATACAAATATAGAAGAAGAAATAGTAGTAGAAGATTTAAGAATACGTATATCAAATGATAGAGGACCTGGTACATATAACTATAATTATACGGCTCAAGATGGTGTTTATGTTTTAAGGTATCAACTTTGGGAATTAAAAAACATTTTTGTTAAAAAAGGTTATTCTATAATTAGCCCTAGTGTAGATCCTCAACAAACATCTAACGTTTCAATTAGCACATCGCAAACAGCTTTAGCTAACAGCGGTTCTTTAGGTAGGGCCGCAGTAAATCCTGTTCCTACTTTTGATGTTCCTGCTTGGACAGAAATAATTCACAATAATTTATCAGGAGGTTGGTATCTTAGTGGTGTTGGATCTCCTGTAAATGGTTCTGGAAAATTACAACAAGTTTTTGAAACTCATTTTGGACCTAATTATAATGCAGTAACATTATATGGTGATGGGCAAAATCCTGCCGGTCAACATTTACCACCTGTGGCTAATGCTATTGAGTATGTAGTGCCAGAAGATTGGCAACATTTACCAACTCCAAGTCCAGCTGTCAACTCACCTTATGGAACAACGGGTAGTACACGCTCTATACCTGGTGTTGGTATTCATGGTTCTATTTTTAATAGAGTTAACGCTGCGGATAACAACTATGTTGCAGCACAACAGAGTTATGATAACGAGTTTATTGAGTTTACAAACCCAACCGGTGCTAATAACGATAATTTTGACATTAACATAGATATAACTAGTGCCCCTTGGGTTAGCGGTAATTGGTATTTAGTTGATGTAGAGTTTTTAAGAGAAACAGGTACTAATGGTGAACCCACTAACCCTGGCGATCCTGATCCTACTATAGAATATAGTAATTTAATATATCCTAATGGTCAAGTTTTAGTTATGGGTGCAGCAGCTACATACGCGGCACCTTATGTAGGTAATACTGATATTGATCCAGATTATGGTGTTGGTAAATTTAGCGGTGTTTCTAGTTATGCTCATGTCATGTTAGTGCCCACTTTAAGAACTGAATACGGCGGTACACCTGAAGTTGTTTTAAGGGGAATATTTAAAGTAGATGCTTCTAGTAGTGTTATAATAAATCAACAAGTGTCTGGTAGTAAAGGTACTAGTATAAATGAATTAACTATACGTAGTTATAATATGAATAATAGTATTAGAATATCTAAAATTATTGCAAAAAAATTATCTGGAACTCCTGGTATAAATGACTGGATTAATAATTCTGGATCAGCAGCACCTTGGACTTCTTTGCAAGCTTCAAGTTCAGGAGCTGTTATTAATACTCAGCATGGTTTTGATGTGAAACATGTTTATCTTAAAAACAGTAAATTAAATTTTGAAATACCGTCTACTATTGTTAATGGTAATTACAACTGGACGCAAGAATTTGGAACATCTACAACTCAACCTGCCCCTACTATCTCTGTTACAGGTTGGGAACTTGAATTTGATGTTCATGTAAATCAACAGACTGGTAATTTTTCAGGAAGTTTTGATATATTTTTAGGTATTGATAATGGTAGTGGTGCTCCTGAAGGTCTTTATGTATCTAATATACAAGACACAGGTAGTTATGCGGTAAAATTTAATTTTAATGGCGATGTTAGTAATTATATTACATCTACTACTCTTTCAGCTCAACCTTGGACTTTTTTAAGAGGTGATTTAAATTCCACGCCTACACTTGATTATACTACACAACCCGGTCCTACTAGTGGTAGCACTGGATCAATACAAAATCTTAGCAGTGTATCAACAAGTGCTGACTTTATAGATAAAATTCAAATTATACCTACTTCATCGCAAAGTGTAAATCAAGAATATTCAATTAATAAAATAAGACTTATAGATACTCAAAGTGTGTTTACTGGTGGTCTTGCAGGTTCTTGGAGTTTTAGTGGTTTTGATACATCTAAGGTTAATTATATATTTTGGAATAACAATGAGTTAAATTTACATTTTAACGAATGTCCAGGCGTTGGAAATGTTAGTCAAAGCCCATCGTTTATTAATATAAACCAACGTGTTGAAAAAACTATAAAAAGATTTGAAAAATACAAAATTAGGCTACAGTTAAGTATGTTGTCAGATCAAGTTAAAATATCTGTTTACTATTATAATAGTAATGGTTTTGGTTTTAAAATAAGTGATATTGATCCTACCACTGGTGTTAGTATTGGTCAAGTTGATTCTTATGGAAACGATATTAAACAAATAGAAGAGATAAAAACTATAGGAGGTTTAGATTCTAGTGGAGCACCTATACCAGGTTCTATATGGCAAAATATTAATTCTAAAAACTCTTCTCTTGCGCCTGATTTAAAAAATTACTTTGTAATATCTGTTGAAGGAAATGATCAAAGTGAAACTATTATAAATGGTACTATAGATAATATAGAAATGTTACCATTTTATGACATACCTAACTTTGTTGATACCACAATTTCTTTTAGTGAAAAAGTAAACGGTTGGACAAGTTTTAAAAGTTTTATACCAGAAAATGGATTAAGTATTTCAAAAAAATATTTTACATTTGATCAAGGGCAGTTATACGAGCACTACGTACCAAAAGTTGAAAATTTACGTTACTATGGTCCTGTTCAAGCTAATGGTTCGCTTGTTGAATGGCATCCTAAAGACGCTGATAATTACAATGTATTTTACGGCGTTGCTTATGATTCTAATATTACAACAGTATTAAACAATGAGCCTTCATTAGTTAAAACGTTTAACACAATAAATTACGAAGGTACTCAATCTTATATTACTAAACCCGTAGATTTTTATCATAACGGTTCTATTGTTTACACTGCACAAGAGTTAGTTGATATTAACAATTCAAAAGCTTTTGCTGAAGGTAATGATATACAAGGTTGGCAATGTGTTGATATTTCAACAGATTTAGATGTTGGAACTTTAAAAGATTTTATTAAAAAAGAAGGTAAATGGTTTAATTATATAAAAGGTAAAATAAGCAACGTAAACACTAGTTTGTTTAGTACTCAAGGTGTTGGTATAATAAGCAGTGTTGATGTTAATACTTCAATAATAAATTCACCTACCGTACCAGAGCAATTTCAACCCACTGCTGTTGTACCAGGAACTAATATAACTATACCAATAACAACAAGTACCACATCTCCTTTAGCATCACCTCCTGGAACTAATGTTGGTGGTGGCGGTGGTGGAACTAGTACTGGTGGAGGAGGTGGTTATTAAAAATAAATTAAAATGAATATTAGTAATTTTGAAATAGATACTTCTACAATGTCTGACTTAGCTACAGTAAGAAAATTTACTGTTACAGGTGATATTGGCTCTGAATTTGAAATTATAGCTTTAGAAGTTGGCACTTTAAAATATTACAATTTTATAAGCAAAACTTTCGAGCTTGGTCATAGTGCTTCTAGTAATTTAAAAATAAAACTTACAACAACAAGGTTTAGTAGTTCTATTTCTTTTGCGTCAGGAGGGGGTGATTTTGAAATAAAAATAAGAGCTATAAACGGTACAACTATTTTTAATGATAAAAAGCAATATATAGTAACAAAAAGTTTATCAAAAATATCTAGTGCTACTACCTTAACTTTTCAAGGCGCTTCACTTTCTAATAGTAATAATTATGAAACTTTTCCGACTACAACTATATCTGGTAATTTTAAAGGTTTTAGTAGTAGTTCTTACGATTGGAGTATTCAAAACAAGATTAATAATACACATGGTTTTGGTTTAGTACCAATATCAAGTACAGAGCTTAATATTGACGATAAACCTTCCGTAATAACAGAGGTTAATCATTGTTGGTTTTTTCAAACAACAGACACTGTTAATGGTGCTATAACCTCTTCTTCAGAGGTCGTTGTTGATAGTGTAACAGATTTAATTGCCGGTATGAAAATAGTGGCCGTTAGTAGCGGTAGTTTAAGTGGTCAACCTTTTATATTAAGTATTGATATTGACACTAAAACGTTAACTCTTAGTAGTGCTCAAACATTTGCAGACGGTATAACTTTAACTTTTAAAGCAGAAGGTATTGACTTAGTTAACAAGGTTTTAGATTGTGAAATTAATTTTTCAAATATAAACGTTACACCAACGCTTTTAGTTAAAACACTTAGAACAGATATAAGTAATAGTGCTAATTTAGCTTTAAACAACACTGTTGGTATAGCTGGTGGTGGTTCTATTGTATCAATTAGCGGTGTTGGCGTAAATAATGAAGGGACAAACTTTGTAAACGAAATTACAACTCCAGATGCTGATGGTAGTGGTGGCAACGGGGTTATAAACGTTGATTTAAATCAAAATTTAGCGCAAGGAGTTGTATTAACTTTTATAGGAAGTTTTGCAGTAATAAATTTTGCTGGCGAAATAATTGTAAATAGTTTTCCAAGCGCAAATAGAACAATAAATTTTGATATAGATAAATTTTTATCTGTAGGATTAGATAGTTAAAATAAAAAAATATGGCTGAAACACAAGTAAATATAGATTTTGATGTAGTAAATTTTTCATTGCAAGTAGGTGACATTGCCTTTGTTTCTGATGTTCTTGCTGGCGATGTGTTAGTTGATCCACCTATTTACGCTGGTATAATAACAGGTATAAATAGTAGTGGTGTAGTAGTAGATGGTCCTGATAATGTTATATTACCTGGTCAATTTTTTTCTTTTTCTAAAAATAACACTATCAATGAATCAAGCTTAAAAGGTTATTACGCTAATATTACTTTTCAAAATTATACAAATAAATATGCTGAATTATTTTCTATTGGGTCAGAAGTAGTGCCTAGTAGTAAATAAACAGCAAAAAGTGTGACTATATTAATTATAAATAAAAACAAATAAGTATGTACGAAATCATAACAATAGATACTAGTTTAATTGAGCCAACAAGAGCTATAATAGAGTATTTAATACCGGCTGCTGTAACTTATTTTAGTGGAAAAGCAAATAGAAAAGCTGCTAAATCACAAGCTGAAAAAGATAGAGAGTTTCAGAGAGAGCAAGCAGAGCTTTTAGAAAAACAAAAACAAGAGTATAGAGATATGGTTTTTACAAATCCATATGCAGATATGACTAGTGCTTATGCAGGTTTACAAACAGATTTTAAAAATTTAGCTCAAGATGCTAGAAATGTTTATGCCGATGCAACAAATCCTTATGCTGAATTACAAAATCAATTTGCTGGCATGGAAAATTTATATGAAGGTATGGAAAATCGTTTTGAAGATTTAACAGTAGATACGCGTGCTGCAGATTTTCAAGCTGAACAAGGTAGACAGCAAAGAGCAAATATATTACAAGGTTTACGAAGGTCAGCTGGTGCTAGTGGTATAGCTCCATTAGCACAAGCATTAGCAAATCAAGGTCAATTACAATCTCAACAAATAGCGGCTGGTATTAGTCAACAAGAGAGACAAAACCAAATGTTAGCAGCGCGAGAGGGTGCTAGAATAGATCAGCTACAAAGAGGTGCTGGCATGCAATTACAACAAATTGAAAGAGCTGGTGCTCAGCAACTACAAGCTCAACAAGCTGCTGGTGCTATGGCTCAACAACAAATGCAAATGCGTGGGGCATCTGAACAACAGAGATTACAATTAGCTGGAGCGCAGCAAGCTCGTAGTCTAGGTATTGCTAGAGAAAATTTATTAGCGCAAGGAGAACAACAAACAGATTTACAAAGAAGACTTGGTGAGCAAATGTTACAAGAAGCTGAAATGAGTAGACAAGCTACATTATTAGGTATGCAATATGGTGAGTCAAGTGGCGCTAATCAACAATTACAAATGTCATTATATAATCAACAACAAGCTAATAACGCTGCTAATCAAATGTTTATTGATTCTCTTGGTAGTATACCTTTTGGTGATATATTTAGTGGTGGTAGTGGTAGTGGTAGTGGTTTAACAGGTGGTGTTGGAGCAAAT
>CEPN01000433.1_pt1 | contig 10048 bp, 8 predicted proteins | sample 530391 | NCBI WGS metagenome assembly CEPN01 (sample SAMEA2620027, study PRJEB7988) | marine metagenome | isolation source: saline water (ENVO:00002010), including
GGGGCTGATGGTGCGGTGAAGTTACTGGTGTACCGGGCTGTGCCTTTAGTTGCCCTGACATCAAATAAGTACCCAGCAACCTCTTGCCCCGAAACACTGCGACCAATCTCAATTTGATCGCCTGTAAGATTCCACCCCGATGTAGTTCCAGAAGCTACAACTGTTCCGTCCACAAACAGTCGGGTAGTGGTAGTCGATAAATCATAGCTGACGGCGATGTGCTGCCATTGGTTTGCGGTTAATGCGCCATCCGCAACAAAGCTAACCCAACTGCCGCCAGTGTTCCTAATCCAAAGTGAAAGCTCATCATCTCTTTGCGATACAGCCCAGCCTCCTGTGCTACTGTAAAGCTCATCAGAGATAATACCTTTATAGACAGTAGAGGTGTTTACTGTTGTCGGGTAGAACCAAGTTTCGACGGTGAAGTCACCCGTTCCAAATGTTAAATCACTGCTAGTGCTAGTCTGGAGGTAATACCCAGAACCATCAAAATACATCGCAGTTGATTTCGCTGCGGCTTCGTAGGGGCTGGAGGCTACAGGAGACACCGTTGACAAATCGCCGCTACCCGTAAGCGTTTGATTGCCTGACTCATCACCCCAACTAGAGTCACCCTTATCTGGCTGAAGGAGTAGCTTGGTGTTGGTTACGGCTGTCAGCTTGCTGGTTGGGCCACCGGACGGAGGGGTGTATGCGGTTCCATTTACAACCCGCACATCATACATATAGCCTTGCCAGTAATATGCTGCCCCCGCACTGCCAATATCCAGCCCATCGTCATCAGAATAATCGTGTGAACTGAAGTTCGATGAAGATTGTTCCTCACTTCCGTTCACAAATATTTTTAGTGTGCCAGACGCCCTAGTAACAGCAATGTGATGCCATTGCCCTACAGTCAGAACAGATGCGGCTTCAGCTATTTGGTATGCGCTAGATGAATCGTAACCCCAAAATTGCAGTGCATTACCATATTGATAAAGCTGCCACCTGTATCCGCTGGCGTTTTCACTAGCGATTATTGTTTTGTATGCCGCCGCAGCTTGGGCGGGATTTACCCAGCATTCTATTGTGAAGTCGCCAGTGCCAAAGTTAAAATCATTAGTGGTTCCGGTTGTGATATTATCTCCCGTACCGTCGAAGTAAATCGCCCTATCGTCACCCGTGAACGGATTGCCCACCGCTATGCTATGCTCTGTGTCGCCATTAGTAGTAATCGTATGCCCCGCTGCCACATCAACAAAGGTTGTGTCGCCATCGTTTCGGCCTACGGAAGATACGAGGAGGTCTGCCGAATTACTCGGTTGGGCGTCGATGTGGAATCCGTTTGTGCCGAATGAGCCAGTGTAGGCTATGGGCTTGTACCCACCGTAATCATTCGCTTCTATGAAATCTGTAGGCTCTAACTGATGCCCATCTATGTTGTAAACATCGGCAATCAACCCGTCGAAAAATAAACTGCCACCTTCAAACGAACTAATGTATTGCGAGTAAGTTCCTTCGTTAAATTCATTTAACCAATCCGCTGGCCAGTGATTAGTCGTGCTAAAAGATGTTTCCCGAACTCCGTTAACATATATTATTGCTCTGTCAGCCTCCGCTGCCGTGCTGTCGCATGAAAGGCATATATGAGTCCAAGCTGCTGGGTCACGGAATACGCGATTTGTAATATATTCGCCCTGAACACTCGCGCTGCCGTCATTCACTTGAAAACGCAGCCGATGTGATGCGTCTAGTTCAACCATCCAGTAATCACTTCCGCTGGAGCTTGATGCTGATACAAGTGCGCGTCTACTAGCTACAATGTTTCCTAGCTTAAACCAAAACGCCACAGTGACTTTCTTGGCGTCAGTTGGTGTTCCAATATCTGATGCGGCTCGGACAAGATACGGGCTGCCCCCATCCTCAAACCGCAGCGACCGAGTCACAGGGTCGGCTGGGGTTGAGTCAGCCGCCGCTGGCTTATTCCAAAGTGCTGATCCGAAGTCTGCCATTAGCTAGTTGCTTTTAGATCGAGTTGAGGCGCACCGAGCAGGATGGTGTTATCTGCCTGAATCATGTAAGGAATTATGTCTACCGCAGAGTTAGTAGATGACAGTGAAGGTGCAGCTCCACCAACAGGCTTGTAATCGCCGCTTGCTGTAACAGCCATTGTCCCTGCTCCTCCAGAACTGGGCTGAATCAACACAATAGTTCCGGTTTGTCCGGTGTTACCAGCATCAGCAGTCGGATTTGTAAATGTGTTTGTTCCGCTACCTAAAGTGATTACGAAATTCTGGTAGGTGTCGAAGTCCAGTACGCCAGAACTTAACGCAGAGAATGCGGCAGTTTGCGTGTTTCCTTGTTGGGCCTTTGTCCAAGTATTGCTTACATCATTTTTCGTAGTATCGGCATCGTAGGCTTGAACCGTAGCCCAACTTGCTACCCCGCTGCCGTTAGTGGCTAGAACTTGATCAGCAGTTCCTGCGCCCGTAGGCAGAGTAAGCGTCCAATCCCCACTGTAATCAGCGTGTGCTGGAGAGGCTAAAGAAACCCCGTGGTTATTGTTTTCGCAGTTAAGAGTAATCTTACCAGGGTTTGTGTTGCCCTTGAATTTCGTTACGCCCGTGCCGTTCGGAGCAATCTCAATGTTAGCGTTGGATGTGCTTACGATGTCTTGGCCGTTGACATCTAGGTTACCACCTAGCTGGGGAGTGGTATCTGTTACGATGTTAATTGCAGCAGGTGACCAGCGACTATTGCCGTTATCCCAGATCAGACTTTCACCATCGTTCGGGGCAACATTCTGGATGTCACGACCCTGCAACTGGTTGGCGTTGGTGGCACTGCCCGTGGTCGGTTCCCACTGACTTGCACTATTGTTCCACGAAAGGGTTTGACCATCTGACGGAGCCGAGCTTGCGACATCCCTGCCCTGTATCTTGTTAGCATTCCAGTTGGCATCGGCGGCATTGAGTGTGGCGGCAGTACCAGCGTCACTTACCTGCGAGGTGGTGATGGAAATATCTACGTCAGTCGCAGTAGTGATTCGCCCTTTAGCGTCAACCACTACTTGAGCTACTGTATTTGCATCACCGTAAGTTGCAGCAGTGACACCGGAGTTAGCCAAGGTGGAGGAGATTGATACATTACCCGAACCATCCACTCCGGTTGCCGTACCAGTGACATCACCCGTAAGCGCAACATCCCGTCCCGTTGCCCATGCAGTTGCAGTAGATGCATTTCCGGTTAAGGCAGCAGTGATAGTTCCAGCGGCGAAGTCACCAGAGGAATCGCGCTTGACCACTTTGCTGGCAGTGTTGGTTGAAACCGCATTGGCATCCTTGACCACTGCAACAGCTTCATACTCCGAGCCAGTGTAAACCAGTGCCTCACCGTCAGTCGTGGGATCAGTGGAACTAACAGCAACACCCTGAATCGATGTCGCGTCAGACCCACCTCCGCCCCCTCCGCCACCACCTGTAATGGTAACCTCGGAAACTCCGGTAATGCGCCCCTTGGCATCAACAGTAAAGCGAGGAGAGGCAGTAGCAGAACCGTATGTACCAGCAGTGACTGCCGTGTTAGACAAGGTGGACGCAATGTCTACATCCGCTGTGCCATTGAAATTTACATTGCCAGTGACATCTCCGGTTAGCTCAATGTTCCTGGCGGTAGAAAGTTGGTCGGCCTTGGTGGCTGTACCAGTGAAAGTTGCGTCAGTTCCGTCCGTGCCACTATCAAGTACTGAAGTGCCGTCTGTAGCTTTTACGTCTCCGGTGACATTGCCGGTGACATTGCCGGTAATTTGGCCCGTAACATCCAGAGTACCGGCAACGGCAGTATTCCCGCTGGTCGCGTTGACCGTAAGTTTATCCGTGGCTACGTCAAAGTTTCCGGTGGAAGTTAACGTGCCGGTGGATTTGACCGCCGCTGATGAAATTTGAAGTGCGGAATCGGTAGCGTCACCGTCCTGCACCGTGTCCAGAGACGAGGTAACGCCACTACTTGATGTCGTTTTGAGCAGTTCAGTGTAGCTCGATGCAATAGTCCGCCCCGATAAAGTTGCCATTTAAATCCCCCACGCCTTTTTGATTTGTTTCTTACTGTATGAAGATTTGAAGCCTGAACCCCCCTCACACTCTAACTTGTAGTACCCCTGCTTCACCTGTTCAGTCTGGGACGGCATTCCGATAGCGTTGCCGGTAAAGGCAAACCCTGTTGGCTCCAAACATCTGGAGTATTTTTCTCCATCAAAAATGATGTTTTTAGTTCCAACCGGAACCACCTCCTCGATGACCTCGCCGCCTTCAGACTTGAACTGGTAAATCGGCATAATTAGTAACCGGCTTTTTCGTCCTCTTCTTCCGCCATCTTCATCAAGCGATCATCATCAGATTCTTCTTCCGAATCCTCTTTCTTGTGATCAACGTACTCGATGGGTTGGCCTTCAACGGTCTGAAGCTCAACATGGGCTTCTTCGCCATCAATGTTTTTGACAACGCCCTCGACGTTGTTCATTTGAACCATATCGCCATTTTCGGGCATGGCAGCATCACCCTCTTCATCCATGTTGGATAATGCGCCCAAAGGAATTTTAATCATTGTCTTTTTATTACTGGTTTCCGAGTTGCCGGAGAGGCGGGGCTTTTCAGCCCCACCCCCCACGGCGATCATAAGAACCACGCCTTTTGGCTTTTTACCTTTATGCATGGTCTGTTTTATTTTTAGCCACTGTATGCGGTCTTGGAGCGCATAATGGCGTAGTAGTTCGGGTTGAGTCGCAACGCACCCCAGTAGCATTTGATCGATACGGTGATCTTCTGATCGAGTGGGTCGCTCTTGTCCGGCCCGTCCGCAATGATGACCTTCGGGCTGAACGGAGACTGCGAACCCAAGTTCGGCACACCGTATGCCTGTTGTCCGAGGAACAGGGTGGCGTACACGTTCTTGTCAGCAGCAACACCGTTACCGGCAGAAGCGTCATAATCGAAGCGATCATCATCCGCAGTGTTGGCGTTTCCGCTAACAAACGGGTTGGTGGTTTCGATGAATTTAGCACCAAACAACGAACCAACCTCACCCTTGTAGAGTTCGGAAACATTGCTGTATTGGGCGGCATTCAACCACTCATTGATCTTCATCACATCGCTCAAGACCTGCGGGCTGACCACCGCAACATACATTCCGCCTTTGGCAGGAGTAGCGCGATTGATCTTCAGCTTGGTCACGGCATCAAGGATGTCGCTCGCTGCCAGCGTATTGCCGGAAGTGGTGGCGCAGAAGTCGGTGTAGTCCGTGGAACCACCAGCGTACATCTCGGTAAGAGTGTCGCTGTTGTCCAGAGCGGAACCGTCGCCGTTTTCTTTAGCGTCACCAGCCACATTGGAACCCACCAGCGTATTGCGAGTAAGCGTGTCCAAGTCCAGAGCAGCATCTTCACCTTGAGTTCTGATGCTTTGCTGGAGGCTGTTGAACAGGTCGGTTTGAGTCAGGATGTCCGTCAACTCAATCACCTGACCGCGCTGAATGAGCGACTTGTCAATTTTAGCGAGCGAGAGGGAACGGGTTCCCGATGGTTTGGTTCCCTCGGTTGAGAGGGTTTCAATACCAGACGTACTCGGCGCGCCATAACGGAACATCGAGATTGCCTTGTTTCCGGCCTTTGCAGGAAGGGCGACCTTCTCTGCGAATTGATCCAAAACCAGTGCTTGAACAGCATAGGACAGCAATTTCTTGCTGAAATGATTCTGATACTGGTTGGATAATGTGGAACTAGTGTTAGTAGCCATAGTATTATCTTCGTGTTAGTAGCGGGCTAGAGGTTATCGTCATGGGCCATCGCGGCTTGGAGCAAATAATTGTCCTGCTCGCCGATGTCCATATCGTCAAAGTTCTTGTCTCCAGAAACTTTGGCGGTGGTAAATCCTCCCCCCACTGATGTTTTCTTTTCGTATTTGTTAACCAGTTGCTCCAGTTCACCTACCCGTTCCCGTAGGGAGTCGGCTTCTTTTGAGTTTTGGCGCAATTGAGCTACATCCACCGCCGCCTTCAATCCGTATGGATCAAATTGCAGCACTGGATAGGTAGCCATGAGAGACGCGACTTCCTTAAACAACTCCGAGTTAGGGTCGTTGAGTTCCGGATGTTTTTCCCGCAATTCATTTTGCTGGTTCTTCCGAATCTCTTCGACTTCAGCACGGGAAGATTGCTCTTGGGCTTCTTTCTCTCGCCCGCGATATTCCTCCGCGCGTTTCCTGGCCGCTGCCGCCAAGTCGGATTCACCTTCTTGGTCGAACTCTTTTGCCGCCTTCTCGAAGTCATCAGCGGAATGCCCGTCTTCATCACGATAGCCTTTGTTGGCAGCGATCTTCTGGTGTTGTTCTTCCAACTCCTTTTCGCGCTTCTCCAACTCTGCTTCCCGCTTTTTGGCTTCTTCCTTCTGGGAGTTTATTTTCTCCCATGCTTCAGATTGCCTCCGGCGGTTTTTCTCGTACTTGCTTACCGGCTTCTCCTCTGCCTTCTCTTCCGGTTCCGGTTCTTCTGAACTGGACTGTTCTTCAGCGTCCGATGCCTGTTCTTCCTGCTCGGCTTCTTCCTGCATCTGCTCTTTGATTTCGGTTACATCACCTTCATCACTTTCGGGTTGCTCCTCGATGGTGACTTCAGGTTCTTCACCTGCCTCGATAGCGGCATCATATTGCGATGCCGCTTGAACCAGTTGCTCTTCAGTTACTTCTGCATTTTCTTCAGGCATTTAACGCTCCAATAGTGATTGCTGTTCCTCGTCGCGCATACGCAATCAAAACGCGCGCCGTGCTGTGGGGTCTTCACTCATCGAACGTCCGACCCCGAATACGTCCGATGAAAGTTCGTCTACCGGCTCGATTTCGCGAGCCAGAGATTCGACAGTATGAACGGTCATTCTCATGCCGTTAGCAAAGCCAGCCTCATGCTGTAACTTGTTTCTGTCCGTTTGCGCTGCCACCAGAGCGTTTTGGCGCAGCACCATGTTAAGTAGTAAACGGCGGAACTTCCGCCCCTGCTTGCTAACCAGAAACTGGCGCAATGCATTGATATCATCCGCTTCCCATTCGGCGTCCTCCACCCAAGGCAACCTGCTACTCATCGCCCAAGCGATGCGGATGAATCTTAAAAGTCGCATTAGTACTTAACCTTCTTGGTCTTCTTTTTCTTGCCCTTCATTACCACGCCTTACATGACCAGTATTTCGCAGACATCTTGTCTTTTGCTTCAGCGCAGTTATGTCTGGCCCTGAAGTTTTTGCGTCTCTCTGGGTTGTCTTTTTTTATTTCCATGTTGGCATCACCGAACATGACGATTTTCTCTCTGCCACCGGAGCAAGCCTTGACAACAAACTTTTTTCTTCCATGTCCCGCTTCGCCTTTTGTGATTCGGCGCGGCGAGTTGCATTTCATTTTGTCTTTATCTCTTGCCATTAGGCTACTGCTTCCTGCGGTTGTACTGGCGGCTCCGGCGCGGCTTCAGGCTGCGGGATGGAGGCATCTACGGGAACTTGTGGCATTTGCGCTTCCTCTTGGTTTGCGATGATTCCAGTTGTCTCTAGATACTTCTGCACATCTTTCCGCAACGCGCGCGCGGTGTTGGCATCGACTACCTCCAACGCGCTGATTAGTCCGCCCAAACGGGCCAGTACTGCTTGCTGCCCTTGCGGGCTTATAGGTTGGCCGGTTGCACGGGATTGCTCGATGAAACCCATCAGCACCTGTATCCGGCCCTGTAAATTTTCGTATTGTTTGACTGCAACATTTTGCCCTAGCAACAACGCTGGGATTGTCCGTTGCTCGTCTTCCACCTCATCCTGCACCTTGTTTTGCGGATCACGCACCAGACGGGCAATGAGGCTGGGGTCTTCCAGTTCAAGGATGGACTTATCCAGTTCGACTTGGTCAATCCACGGGCTTTGGCCCAAGAGCATTTTCCGTTGCACTGCCTTATTGAGCAGCATTTGTCGGCTGACCATGTCCATGCCGCCGCGCGGTTCAATTTGGTAGTCATCGTGTAGTGCCACCGGATCGACATTGAGCGAATCCTCTAGGAACCGGAATTGGAGCGATTTCTTGTCGTACTGAATCAGCAACTCGTAGGCTTGCCGGAACATCTTGCCCAATGCCTGACGGAACAGGCGCAGTCGCAAGTCCATTGATTGGGCCGATTGGGCATTGATGGATTCAATTTCCGTGGCAGTGCGCCGGTCACGGGTATTCATCACTTGAGTGATACCGTAATCGGGAACAGTGACACGCCCTTCAGCTATTGATTGAGTGCGGACTATTTCCTTATCAAAATCCAGCGGCGGTTGAGGCATGGTAACCGGCGCGATACCGAACGGTAGGATTTGTCCAGGTTTCATCCGCAAATTGATGGAGTTCGGCAGGTCGCGTTCGGAGCGGAACATGGGCTGGTTAAACAGTGTGGCACTGTCCAGTTTCTCATTCCACAACTTGCAAAGAGCGGCCTCGAAGGGCGCGAGCATTTCGCACACTCCGCGCGGGCTGTACCAACCTCCGTCAGTGATTTCGTACTCACACGCCACGAAGGGCGGTTTTCCGTGGTCAAACGGAACCTCCATATCATCGCGCAGCTTCACTTCCGGAGCTTGTGGCGAGAATGTTTGCACAGTCCATTTGCCTTCATCGTCTTGGGTGTAAACTTCCCAGACAATAATCTGGTCTTTGTCCTCGGAATGAGTGAGTCCTTCGCGGATTTCCCGCTTGTTAAGGTACTCCGAGGAAATGCCAGTATCTTCAACTTTCCCACCCCGCAGCTTCTTCATCACCTCTTCACTGGTGGCGTAGATGCCAGCGCGCTTATACGCATCCATACTCATTGGTATGACTTGTGTGATGCGGTCTGCCCCCTCCAAATCCTTCGTCCAAGGTGGGACGATTAGGTGCATAGGATCAACGGACTGAAACTCCACTTGCTTCTTATCCGGATTCCAAAAAATTTTTATAATTCCACGACCACTTGTGAGCATATAATCAATCCAACTCATTACCTCCGTGGAGTAGTTGGATTTCTCATGGAGCTTGTAGCTGAACCATTGTTCGGCGGTGGCGGTGAAAGCGGAAAGTTGCTGGCGCATCGGCACGAATGTTGCCAACACATCCAACCCCATAGACTGCTGAAAGAAACTGGGCTTTAGCTTGTTAATGGTGGTGTCAATCAGCGGGAAATGCATATCCGCTGCGCGACCCCAAGGCTTGGCCTTCCGAGCCAGCCCATCAGTACGCATCTGATACCACAAGCCCTGACGGGTTTCCCAACTTGTCCGGCTTTTAATATCGTCGAGGACTGAAGTGTAAATCTCTTCGCTCATGTGCCGTACTTATTAATCTTCGACTTCTGAATATCCCTCAACTTCTGCATATCTTTTTGATGCTCGTTGAGCTTGTTCATAGATTTGAGGGCTTCGAGTGGCTTTTGATTGCGTAGAACTCGTTTCACTCTCTTCTGGTCTGCCCGATGTTCGACCATGTCGGCGGCAAATTGACCATCCTTGTAGGAAGTCGGCCCCGTAACCCCTTGATAAACAAATTTCCTTGGCATAAGCCTAAAAAGGCGCGGCTACTGATTCATGCGGCTACTGACTCGTTAACCCCCGTTAACAATTGCTACAATCCCAAGCCTGAAGCGCGATCTCCACGCCTACCACAACACCACGCCCAAAAGTTGCATTACCACAAGATGTCATCTTGTGACAATAGGAATACAGACGAAACTTATTGGCAAATGCTTCAAAGAAAAAGGTTACCCGTACCCCTACAGGAATAAGGGAGTACCCCCTACGGGATTAGAGGAGTACCCCCCTATGAAAAGAAGGGGGTAGTACCCCTATGAAAAGAGGGGAGGCGAAGTATATCCCATTTTAAATAAATCCCATGAAGTAATTGGGGAACACCTGTAAAAAAGCGGGGTAAGAAAAGGTTACCCACCCGCATCCATGCCCGATGGCAGAGAAGATTCTTCAGCGAGGAGTTGAGCGTCTTCCATAAGCTCGGAAAGTGAAGGCTTCGAAAATGAGCTA
>CEPN01006847.1_pt1 | contig 10043 bp, 8 predicted proteins | sample 530391 | NCBI WGS metagenome assembly CEPN01 (sample SAMEA2620027, study PRJEB7988) | marine metagenome | isolation source: saline water (ENVO:00002010), including
GATTCTCTGATCGTTTTGTGTCAGGCATAGGACTTCCGCCATAGGAATCCCTAGATAATGTGATGTTAGTACGAAGTTCACTTCTATTTAGAATAGTATGTTTAATAGAAGTGACTAGATACCTACCACTAGCTCTCTTGTCTGGTTTGACACTAGTTGAGGATGATTCAGCAGGAGATGGAATATCTATACTAACTACATTACCAGCTCTATTTTCTAAATCACCAGGAACAGCTATGTCAATAGTATTATACTGCATGAAATAGTATCTGTAAAATGCCTTCTCGAAGTTTTTGTTCATATCATCAATATTGTCTTTCTCGGCATCACTCTGGTTGTTATCCCAATCTCCAAATGTACTGATAGTAGATGGTCTATAGATAAATCTACTGCCTCTATCTAGCATTTGAAGTTGACCATTGCTTAAATAAGGTTTTGCTTTTTCTAAATGAGAGCTCTTATCCCAAAACTCATCCGCATTAGTTTTAAATACACGGTAGGTTGCTCTGTTCACATCTAGATAAATTGCTTGGTGACAGAAAGCACCTGCTCTTAAGTCATCATACACATCAAATACTTTAGGAAAATTAAAGTTCATTATTCTATATCTATCAGCTGCTGATGTTGATGTTGTAGTAGCATTCGCTTGGGAATACTTATAACTGATATCTGGTGCAGGATATTGTGTTTGATCTATTAGTTTGTCGATAGATTTGAATCTATAACCTTCAAATGTTTCATAGAAATAGAATCCAATTGAATCTTTTTTATAGTCTGGAACAGACCTAGTTGATAACCAATTAAATAAATCAAAGACTCTCCAATTAGGAACATACATGTCAAATGGAAATACTGAAGTGTCTTTTACAAAAGGTTTTGTAGAAAAACTATTTCTTCTCAATACATCTTCGATAACTGTCTCAGAATTCTTTCCATCTATTCTCTCACATATTCTAAAGTTTTCATTCCTTAGTCCCTCAATAGAAACAGCGTGCATAATATATGTCTGGTCTTTTTCAATAATTGTGCGTGCATCTATTTTATAAATGTAATAATTTAAATCATATAATTTACTTCTACTCGAAATTTTTATATTAATTCTTTCCTGTCCAACAATTGGCATACTACTAATCAAATTCTGACCAATATCTTGAATCAAAATTTCAGCCTGTAGTGCTGAGGACATAACACTCTCATATAAATTAATCTCCAACACGAGATTCTTTATATCAGTTGGATTAGTATTGTATACACTATACAGAGTTACTTCTTTTAAGGAGAAGTCTCCAGAAAATTGATTCGCCATTATAACCTACTAAGGATTTGATTAACAGACTTCTTATCTTTATTTAGAATGAGACCAGTGGTCTGTACTCCTACGTTTTCTTCTTTAATGTTGTTTATAACAATTGGTTGTTCACTAACAACACTATGTTTTATTTTTTCATTGATGGTAAATTCAGCACTCATAGATGGCATATACATATTCTTCACTGGGTTTCTCTTCATTTTGGCAGCGGGTTTAAATACTCCAGATCCACCACCTTGACCAAGACTCTTATTATATACCGCTTGTAATGTTTCAAAACTTTTCACTGGTTGATTATATCTACTCCTACCATTCATCATAGGAAGAGAAGCCCATACAGGTGCCATCTTTGCAATCTGTTCCCTGTTAATTGGAGCATCAATTTCTGCCCTGGACATCCTTGCTTGACCCATCATGTAACCAGCAATTGCCATTTTATCCTGAACTTCAGGAGTAAATTTAGTTGTTGCTGGATCGAATCCTGCTTTTACAGCGAACACCTCAGGTTCCATCATCTGATATGCACCCACAGCAGCAGATGTATAACTTCCATACGTCGCTTCACCGTTACGAAGTCTTCTTTTTTGTTCCTCTACTACTTCATTAATTGTCATGGATGTTAAGTCCATGTCAGTCCTACCACCAAACCAAGTGTTGTAACCCTCTGCGTGAGATGTTCCCTCAGCAAACCTAATAGTATTCAATAATGCTTTTGCATTTGTCCCTGCTGATGGAACTTGACCAGTATATCCTCCACCACTTGTCTGTGGATTTGCAGTCCCATCTCCACCACTCGCTTCTTGTTCATCTTTCTTCGGATCATCTGGATTGTGACCACTACCAAACCATGCATCATACAACCATCCACCCGCTTCACTACCAACCCATCCACCGATGATAGCTCCTATCGGACCACCAAGCATACCAACAGCACCAAGTAGTGCTCCACCTATTGCTTTAAATGCAGACCTAGCAGGAGGTTGTTTAAACAAGAACACATCCATGAAGAACTGTAGGAGAGCACCAATAAATGGAACTCTACTTATAATTTTTACAAATCCTCTACCAACTGCTCCTAATAATTTAAATAAACTTTTACCACCAACTTGAATAATAAATCTTCTAAATGGTTTGAAGATAGCACTCTTAAACAATTTACCCAAAGTCTTGTTCAAAGCTTTTTGAACAAAATTCTGAATCATTCTAATTGGTTTTCGTAAAATTTTATTTACAAATTTACCAAACTTACTAAAGATTTTAAATACCTTTTTAAGATCTTTGACTATTTTAAATGGATTTTTTAACCACCTAAGTACAAAGAAACTTCCTATTAATTTAAGTGCTCCACTAAATCTTTCACCAATACTTCTATCAGGTCCAAGCAGCTGTGCTAATCCTGTTAAAGTATTATCAATAAATCCTTCGACAAAAGAATTAATAAACTTAAAGGCATGACCTAAGAATTTCATAATACCTTTTACAGCTTCTCTGTTCTTTGGATCTGATATCCAGTTTAAAGCTGCAAACGCTATAATATCACCAAACAGTCCAAAGATATCTCCAAATGTTTTCGTTACTTTACCTTTGATCTTTCTACCAAGACCAAATACATCTCTACCCGGAGTTTTTCTTTCTTTCTTTTTAGTTTTATCCTTTCCTTTCCCTCTGAGTTTATCAGTCTTTTTAGATGCCTTTCCCTGTTTACTTTTTAATTTAGTTATTCTCTTTAGAGTTTCTAATAACTTCTTAAGAGCATCCTTAAATGTTTCTTTTGATTCTTCGGCTTCCTGTGGTTGTGCATCATCAACATTGACTCTTACTTTTTCTACAGGTGGTTCTAGATCTTGTACTTCTGTTGATAAAGGACCAGCATCAACAGAACTAAAAGGAACAATAGCACCAGTAGCACCACCAGATCCACCTCCTCCAGCTGCATCCTCATTTAACTTGTCCATCTCACGTTCGAGATCAACAAAATCTTGAACCTCAGATTCTGCTTTTTTTCTTGCTCTCTCTGCTGCTTTAACGCCCGAAACAACACCACTTTTAAATGATGATGGGTCAATCTTACTACCCATCCTACCCTTTTTAAAGAGTGCTTTTCTTTCTGCAGGTGAAAGATATTCACCTGTTTCTGGATTTATACCGTGAGCTGTTACGTTAATATCTGACATTTACTTATAACTGGTAACTATAAATTGCCCACAAACCAGATGTAGGAAGTGTACTACCGACAGCTGTTTCAGTTGCTTTGTGCATTGCTTGAGTAGAAGATGAATTGTTAATAACAGTAGGACTAGTATTTTTAGACCCACCTGAAGACAATGATCTATTTTCCCTCTGGACAGAACCTAAATTAGATCCTGATGATGGTGGAGTTGGCGTTATCTTTGGTGAGGGTGTTGAAGCACCAGGAGGCGCATCTAAATTGGATGGTTCATTACTAGGAGAAAGTTTTATACCACCAGCTCCAGCAGTATAAGGTGCTTTAAAATTATAATGACTGAGTGGATCAGATTTACCAGTAAGAACACCACCAGTCCAACCAGTTCCAGTTTCCCAATGAAGGTGAGGTCCTGATGATCGACCAGTAGAACCAGTTCTACCAACCATCTCTCCCGCTTTTACCTTCTGTCCAATCTGCGCTATATCTTTCTCCAACATGTGACCATATAGATGATATAGTCCAGAGTTTTCTCTATACACAACAAAATTGCCCCATCCTCTTGGATCTCCATTCCCTCTAGAAAGAAGTCCAACATCAACAACTTCTGCATCAGCAACTGCTACAAGAGGTGATCCACTTTCTGCTCCAATATCTGTTCCACCATGTGCTTTTGAGCCTCTCATTTTACCATACTCGCTAGTGAGTACAGGATTTCCCATTACAGTTCCACTAGCAGCTACAGGTTGAGAATCTGTGGTAGTGGTGGTGTCATTCTCAGAATCCATGCCTCCATATTGTTGGTCAAACGCTTGAACTAGACCCTCAACTTTACTTGCATCTACACGTCTTGTTTGTGTCTTCACTCCTCTAGAAGTTCTTGCTTGTACTTTTGTAGTAACTGACCAACGATGACCATCCCCATCTTTCATTCTGGTGAAAGTATATTTTTTACCATCGAGTTCAACAGTCTTCGCCGCTCCCATCTTAACGCCATAATTTCTCTGACCAAGATCTGCAGCTGAAGAAGTCTTTGTTAAAGGTTTGGCTGTTGCTGGTGGTGTTGATGTTTTAGGTGCTGTAGTGGTTGATGATCGTCTACCTCTTCGATTTCTTCCTCCCTGACCAGATCTATTCTGTGATGGTTGAGTTTTTTTATTACCTCCTCCGCCACCAAATAAACCACCGACAAGATTAGTAATACCAGTCCATGCATTACCAAGTAATCCCTTAACAAAGTTTGCAGCACTTCCAAGTAAACTTCCTACGTTACCAAGATCAATTCCTTTCAGTGGATTATTAAATAAACCACTAACTAAGTCACCAATTTTTGATACAGCACCACCAGTAATTGCATTTAGTAATGATCCAATAATTCCTGGTACAACTTCAATTAATGTTTTAGGAATCTCCATCAAAGTATTGAAGAATTCCCCTGGATTAGTCAACCACTTAAGTGTAATAACATCCTTGGCTACATTAAAGAAAGCCATGAATATTTTAAATCCACCACCAAAAAGTTTCTTAGTAAATTCCCACCACGGTTCAACGAATCTTTTCCATAGGAACTTTAAGGCACCCGGAATAGCTCCTATAAACTTAACTAATGATTGAACTTTTTTTCTATTCTTTGGATCAGCAACCCAATCTAAGACTTTATATAAAATAAAATCTTTAAAGATTCCCATTAAGAAATCAAATATATTACCGAGACCTTTTTTAGCAGCTGATACTACAGGGTTACTTTTCTTCCTACCTTTCTTTGCTTTATTAGCTTCCTGTTTTTCTTCTTCCTCGTCTCTCTTCTCAGCTTCTAATAATTTTCTTTCTTTCTCTTTTTCTTTCTTTGTATCTTTATATTCTTTATTATCGTTATCTAATTCTTTTACTTCTACTTCAAGAATCTGATCTGCAGTTTGTTTTATCTGTTCCAACAAACCAAGTACATTATCTTTAGTAGGTCCAGTCTTTACAATTGCAGAAGACTTCTGACTAGTTGGACCTAATGATGAAGATAATGCTCCACCCTCTTTTATGGTTCTACCCTGTACGGCAAGACCACCATTCTCAGATCTAACAATAGCAGAGTCGTTTGTTCGTTTAACTAATCCTCCGCCGCGGTTTCCACCACCTCCTCGTCCTCCACCGATACCACCTCTCAGGGTGTTTCTTGCACCTTGTCTTACTCCTGCTCTTATTCCTTGTCTTAATCCGCCCTTAGCTCCCGCTCGCACACCAGTCATTAGAGCACTACGACCGCCCATAAGAGCACCACGACCTACTCCTCCTAGGAGTCCTTTTAATAATGGTGCAGCTGCTGCGAGTGGTGCGGGCATATTAACTCTGTTGACTCTTTTGACGTTCGTTTTCTTCTTTAATATAATCAACTAACATTTGAACATAGATTTCTCGTTCCCAAGGAATCATGTTATCTAGTTCAGTTAAACTATATTTGTGGTGTTGCATCATAGCAAAGTTAACTTGAAAATAATTTTCAAGTGATTCATGAGATAGGGCTATGAGAAAAAACTTGCTAGACCCTCAATCACTACTGCACTCGTTACTTTAGTATTTGGATTTGTAACAGAAACAGTGTGAGATAATTTTGGCATAGTCTCAAAGAATTTTTGAACCTTCAGGAATTGTTTAGTATCCATCCCTTCTAAAAATTCATTGATCTCTTTCTTTGAACAATTGGAAGCTTCATATACTTCTTCACCATCTACAATTTGATCAATACACATAGATGCAATTTCAAATACATCATCAACTTCAGATGAACCTTCTGCCATATTATTTTTAATGAATAAATCCATACTTGGATATTTCATTACAACTGATACATCATCATTCATTTTTATAATATTTGAATGATCTTCCTGTTTTTCAACAGTAATTTCATCCAGATCAATTTGTACATCAACTGTAGTTACTTCATCATCAGGACATGTGATCTTAAGATCTACAGTTTCACCTACAGATTTTCCTCTAATATTTAAGAAGATGTATTCGATATCAAACAAAGCAAGATTATCAATTTTAAATCTGGGTGTTTGAATACAGTTAGACAAAATAGTTTTAACTGCATTTGCCATCTGGGATTCATCCTCAGTTTCCATAGCAAGTAAAAGAATTTTTTCTTCTTTCACTAGGAAAGGTCTATATTTAATCTTCTTATTAGTAGAAGGAACAACCAACTCATAAGTTGGCGTAGAAAGTTTTGGTAATGTCATTACAACTCCGTATGATGTAGAATACTATCTGAAGTATTTATACACCATTAAGTAAGAAGTCCAACTAGTGCTTCTAGAACATCTAATCCTGGTCCACCACCAATAGGATCTCTAAAGTTAGCAGCGGAAGCAGAGTTAAGAGTTGTAGTTGTATAAGTTTCATATTCAAAACTAACTGACAGTTTTGACATTGATGTCTCTTCTCTACTTAACGGAACTGATGATATATTTGATGGGAAAGCATTAAATATTTTTGTAGCATGTACTGGGATTGCTCTATAGAATTTAGTACGATCAATACTCTTCTTATCTGGCACGTCTGGAATTATATCTCTGAAAGAATATGCATTTCTCTTATCATTTGGTTCTCTACCATTCACAGTTCCATTCATAGATCTTTCGTATTTCACAATTACAATATCAACTGTGTAGTCATCTCTATATGCTGCTCTAAAATTTTGTTGGGGTTCTCCTATTCCAAGTAAATTTGATAGACTTAATCGTTGAGTTGCATAACCATAAATCCAGTTAGACCATAAATCAAACATATTTTTTATCACGGAATCAGCATCCATCATAAAAGATAATTCCATCTCACTAAACACTGCACCATAAGCATACTTTAGATTTGGTGTGTTAGTAATTCTATAATCGCCAGTTGACAACTGCAAACCAGGCATCGTGGCTTCATCACAGTAAAGTTTAAGCAATTGTTTTGTAGAACTCAAATTAAATTGAGGATCTTTAGACAATTGCTGGATTAGTTTTGGATTACTATCTAGTTCTATAGTAACATCATAGAAATTACTACTACTATATCCAGACTTTTTAAATTGTTCTTTGAATGTCGCATAATTCGACATCGGCGCAACGCCAGATATTCTACTCATTGAGAAGTTTCTCCCCAGACTGCTGATTTACTATATTGTTGATACATACCTTTCCTTCTAGTAACAAAATTTTCAATGGGAAGAAAGATAGATGTTTTATAATCTTCTCTATTTATTTTATATAGGGGTGTTTCTAGTCCTGCTACAACATAATGATGGTAACATTGTTTAGGAAATCTAGCTCTACCGTTTTCAAGTCCTAATATAACATTCATTCTAGACCTATGTCTTAGGTAATGTAAGTTAGCACCAAAGAATTTTGGTCCTGTACTTAGTACATATACCAGAGGAAACTCGTCATAGAATTTTAACTTTGCAGCATATGTTGCCTTGTACTCAAACATATAAAGTTCACCTGGAGTCGGTATCATAGACTCCTCCATCTCAGACATATCTGAATACAGATCGCCTGACTGAAATTTCATCCGTACTGTATCACGATACCAAGAGTAAGATCTCGGTTCATTGCCTGCTAATTCTCTTATCTCTTGAAAGATACTCATACTTTGAGTTCGTCTTCTGTGATTAACATAAATTTATAATTCCTATCATCACAAAACTCTTTCGCCGCTGACCATTTAGCTTGATTTTTGGCATACTCAGTTACTTCATAGATATATTTTTTCGTCATCCTCTTCTGAACCTTAGGTTCTCTTGTTTGTTTCTTTGGTTTGACTTCAATCAAATACTTTTGAATGTTTCCATTAACATCCTTAACCTTTATATAAAAGTCAACAAAGTATCTATGAATTCTATTGTCAAGTGGCGATCTATATGGAATAATAATTTCTTCACTACCCCACTCAAGTATATTGGGATTACCATCACAGTACTTCATGAATTTTAACTCCCATGAAGATCTATAAATAATATTATGGTAGTCTCCTCTATACTTAGCAGAGTTTTTGGGAATATACTTTCCCTTAAGAGTGTTCATATATAGATATAGGAATAATCATACAAATATTTATGAGTCCAACCTATGGCAACTCAATTATACAACCAAAGTAAAAACCAAGGGGGTCAATTATATTGGCCTTCCAATATAGCGGATCAATATGATTACTTGGAAATGGAAATATTGAGGTTCAGTCAGAGAAATATATTAAAGAGGGATCAAGCGAGAAGATTTGGAAATCAGACAGCGACTGCTGTTCCAGCAGCAGATACTACTAGTTCTTTAGTTTCTCAAGTAATACCAACGGCACCACAAGAATCTAGTACAACTAAATTAATACCAAAAGGAAAAATATTATTACCAATTCCAGATAATGTATCTTATACAGATGGTCCACAATGGTCGGATCAATCAGTCGGTGCATTAGGAAGATTTGGAGCACAAGCAATTCAAGAAATGATGTCAGGTAATCCTGAACAAGCAACAGATGCTGTTAGAGCAGCTGCAGAAGCGGGAAAGGTTGATGTTGTTAAAAGACTTTTACAAAGAATCGGTGTTGACCCAAATGCTTTATCTCAAAACATAGCAGGAAAAATTGCAAACCCATATCTACAGCAAGTATTCCAAGGTGTTGGAATGAGACAGTTTGATTTTAATTGGAAACTTGTGCCTAGAAATGAAGGAGAACAGAAATCAATACATAATATAATAAATGCTCTTCGTAGAAATGTATTACCAGGTTTCTCTGATAATTTCTCAGAGGGAGTGGGGAGAGATGTAAATGCAATCGGTAATTTACTTTCAGCAGATCTTGCGGCAACAACAAATGCTAACGGTGAAGCCGTCACGGGAGGTTTTGCTGGAAGACCTGAAGTTGACAGATGGTTAACACTACCAAATATATTCAATCTTAAATGGAAGTATCAAGGGTCTGAAATAGATTCTCTACCAAGACTAAAACAGTGTGTATGCAAAAACATATCTGTTCAATATACTCCAGATGGTGTGTGGGCGACACGTATGATGGATGGAACTCCTCAACCTATTGCATATAATTTAACAATGTCATTTGGTGAAATGTCTATCATCACAAATTCAGACGTTGCTGACGGTTTCTAAAAATGTTATTCAACTCAACACCCAACTTTCTATATCCAGACTTTAAAGTAGCTGGTAAGTTTAAACTATCTAAGAATCTATTTCGTAGAGTAAGAGCTAGAGATAGTTTTAATGCAGTGTATGCATCATCCAAACAATATACAATTAAACCAGGTGAAACACCAGATTCAATTGCTCATGCTGCATATGATGACCCAGAAAAATTTTGGGCGATCTTGTTATTGAATAACATAACCAATATGAATACAGAATGGCCTCTGGATCATGATCAGATGGATGTTTATATTAATGAAAAATATGGTTCTACATCAGACGACCCAAGACACTGGGAAACAACAGAGATAAAAGACAGTAAACAAAACATAGTGTTAGAAGCTGGTATCGTAATAGAAATGTATACCAATAGCACTACACAAAAACAGTCTGGATA
>CEPN01035418.1_pt1 | contig 9984 bp, 16 predicted proteins | sample 530391 | NCBI WGS metagenome assembly CEPN01 (sample SAMEA2620027, study PRJEB7988) | marine metagenome | isolation source: saline water (ENVO:00002010), including
ACCACACCATAAAACAGACACGCATTATGAATGGGCTACCTCTGAAGAAAATTTAATATTTCATTTTAATAATTTAGACGATTTGATTATGGAAAATATTACTGTTTATGAATTGTCATTTGATGTGATTATCAACGACATAAATACAAAAAAATATTTTTATCAGTCTGAAGATATGAAATGGAAACTGCAAAGAATTTTAGACACCTTTGAATATAAAGGAGTTGATACCTCTAAAGATAAAATAAAAGAATTAAACTTTAACAACACTATTGAATTTTTAAATTACCTAAAGGAGAAACACTATGGTTAAAAATAAAATAAAACAGCATTTAATTGAAGAAGAAGATAATGATTATATAGATGTAATTATTAAGTTAGCATTAGAACAAAATGATATTGGAAAAAATATTGATACTGTTATGAAAGAAATCGCAAAAGCTATTTCTTTTGATGATGTGAATATTGATGATTATGATAAGGATAATTTTGGTTACAAAGATGTAGAACCTATATTTTCAAGAGCATTTGATTTATCTCAAGCTATCTTTTCAATTATTGCTTTATGTTCAATCGCACAATCATTAATAGAACATGATGATGACGCAAAATCTCATTACGAAAAATCATTTGCTATAAACTTTAAAAGGTATATCAAATCTTGTCCTGAATTTTTGGCAGAACTTTTAAAAAGATTTCGTAAAGAGGGATTTATGATTAACAAAGAATTAATAGAAAAATTTATGGAAAACGCATTTGAAGATATTGGCGGTAAAAAAGGCATGGAGAATTAAAATGGGAACTACTAATGTAAATTTACAAAAAGAAGAACTGGCCACAAACTTTAAGGTTTTTGACAGGGAAAAATTCCCACATTTAATTGAAAGAGTTGAGTCAGAATTAGATAAATTTTATGAAGAACAGGAATGGCATTTCATTGAAGATATTTATGTAGAAGAAAATACATTGTATTTTTGGATAAACTCAGGTTGGGATAGGAACAGCTCAAGAGTAACTATGTTTAGTTATTTCGTTCCTAATGGGAAACTTTCTCATGTCTTTAATCCTGATGAAATGTTCATAATTCAGTCTAAAATCGACAGTTTTAAAGGAAAATTAGAAAATCGACCTTTTTAAATGCGATTACAGAGGGTTTTAGGGGTTGCCCAATAGTAGAATACCCCCCAAAAATGATAAAAATGAGGGAAAATATGCCTGATATAGTAACTAATAAAGTGAGATTAACACTTAAAAATGATGATTATAATTTTTTTGAAGATTATGATAAAGCCATTAGAGATATAGTTGATAATTATTTTGAAATAAGATTCGACTCCTTTAATGAGAACGACAACAATCTTTATCCACAGTTTGATTTTAATAAACTAATTAAAATGCCTGATGATGTTTTTATCGGACATTTAACTGTTAGTTTAAGAGAAGAACATAATAATAATTGGTATGATTGGAGAGTTAAAAATTGGGGTTGTAAATGGAACGCAAAGGAAAGCTCTATTGGTTTTGATGAAGATAAACATATATTTGAATTAAAATTTGAAACACCAAACACACCACCATTAAAAGTAATTAAAAAGTTTTATAGTTTGTTTGAGGATAAAGTTAATATTGAATGGCATATAAGAACTGAAAATGACGAAACATTTAATATAGGAGATATGTTGAAAAGTAAAAAATTTGTTATGAATAAAGCTATGAAACAAATTAAAGAAGATAATGAAAACACTACTTGGAATGTTATAAAAAGACTAAGCGAAACAAAAAAAATTTCAGAAATAGCTATAGTAAAAGATGAACAAGGTAATAAATTATCTGATAAAGAAGTCGAGGAAAAATTAGATGATATTTCTGTTCAAGAAATTTTTGATAATTTTGTTGTAGTTAGTGATTTAATTCCGCATGATGTTGATGTTAAAGAGGGAGTAAAAGAAAATGCAATTATCAATTAAAGAATTAACAGACAAATCAAAAGAGCATTTAGAGTTTGTTAATAAAATATCTTTTGATTTACACGACTGTCTTAAACTAATTAAAGACATTGAGATATGGTCTAATAATAAAAATTTAGATGACGAAACTAAAATAACTTTAATTCAATCAAGAATTAAATCTTTTAATGAGGAGAGAAAATAATGGATAAATACCCAACAACAATGCAAAAAGTTTGTTTAGTAGTCGCATTTTTAACTATAATAATGTATTATTTTGTGAGATAAGGAGAGAGATATGGCTAGAGAATTAACTCATGTTTATAAAGGTAAGTTAAGCGGTCTTAAAGTTTGGACTAATAACTTATTAGAACAATGGGAAAACGATAAAAAGAAAACAGATGATTTAAGAAAAGCTGTTTTTATCGTTAACCAAAGATTACAAGAAATTGATTTCACAAGAGAGAAATCAGACTTTGATGTCTTAGACTCTTGGAGAAAAATAACAAGATACCTCTTAAATACACCTAAGTATTGGGGTAAAGAATAAACCACAAAAACAAATAAACCTCGTAGTTTGTGGTTGAAACCTAGCGATTAGGTTTGTATCTTCTTCTTCGTTCAAAGATACAAGCCGACTAAAAAATCGCTAGGTTTTTTTATGTCTAAAAAATATATCCCATAAATTCAGCGACCTACCTTTGTAAATTCACGAAATGCGTGGCGCCCTTATTTTTGTAAATTCACGCAAAACTTTCTTGCGCCCAGTTGTTCTTTTGTAATTTTACAAAATAAAAAAGTGATGTAAAAAAAGTTAATTTATAAGTGCGTAATGCAAAAATGAAAATAGAATAATACTAGTATTATTTAAGTGTCATTTTTTTTTGCTTTCAATAAAAAGGGTGGGGTGGCTACTATCATGATGTGTGATTGTCGTCTGGAGTTTTTACCTTGACAACTTTTTCATTATATGTGATAGACGAGTATGGCAGAGATTTTTGATATAAAAACTCGCAAGAAAATTAGCAACAACAATCAAGAAAATTCTGAAATTGATATTCTTTATGAACTAGGAGATGAACAGTCTATTATATTCTCAGAGGGGGAAATACTAGTAACTATTCAATCAGAAAAGATTGGTTCAGATTCTTTTTGGTCTATGATGTGTGCGTTGCTTTTCCTTTATGAAGATACAGATGAACTTGATGATGTCAGGTTAAAGGTATTAAAAAAGGCCATAAAAAAGGGCATACCCATAATGACACCAACTATTAATTTTGATTTCGACACAGACGAATAAACCTGCACTTTAGACCTGTATAACCTGCACTCAGTAAATTTACAATGAAGCGTTGCGATCCCAGTTTGTTAAATTTACTTAAACCTTCTTGGGCTGCACATTTAAAAATTTACATAACCCATCTGGCTCGGGCAGCTAACCTGTTAAGTATTTAAACTATGAAGATGATTTAGAATAATACTAGTATTATTTTATTTATTTTTTTTTATCTCTTTGACTGCAAAGCAAACAGAGTTACTATCATTGAATGTGATTGTCGCCTGAACTGGTTTGGTCAAAGCAAAAAACAGGCCTGATTTCTTAAAAATTTTAAAGCATAAAATGTGATTGTCGGCTAGAAGTCATCAAGAAATTCCCAATTTTCTGGGTTGTAACCTGCTACTTTAGAAAAAGCTCCTGTTCTTGGGTTGTGGTCAAGATGTATGGTTTGAGGTTTCCCAAGCCAACTCCATCTAACTTTCCAAATTTTACATAAAGGGTCACCAGTTTCTTTTTCTCTATGTATAGTAATTCCGTTATCTGTTTTTGCAAACCAAGCCATACTACCTGATATTTCCATTCCTTCTGGAACATTTCTATCTTGAAGTTTTGATGGGTGTGCCACAAAGATAACATGAGAGTCATTTGCTACTGCCCAGTTTTGAACTTTTGTTAACATATTACTTATGCCTTCTGACATATTTGTGTTTTGTTCTGGCTCAATCCAGTTATAAGGGTCTATAACTAATATTGAACTACCCCACATTGTTCCAGCACTCGCAACATCTAAAACTTCTTCTATTTTCGTACTTCTCCCAGAGGTGAAGTCCTGGAAGATAAAATGTTGATTTACAAAGTCCAACGCTGCGTCTAATTCTAACGAACTAATTCTTTCATCTTTTCCATCAAAGAATGGTTTCTGAGCTACATGAGTTACTAATTGTGTTATGTGTTCGGCTATTGGTTTCTCGAAGCTGGAATAACATATCTTTAATCCGTAAGTCCTAGCTAAATGAATACAACAATCATCAACAAAATTAGATTTACCTGACGCTGGTAGTCCAGTAACAACAGTCATCTGCTGTCTTGCTATTTCAAGTGGTATAACTGGGTGTATTTGATAACCAGTTGGTTTACCATCCGTGTAAAGCTCTTGTATTTTTGATATGACATCTTCGGCTCGGTATAAACCTGAAACAGGATAAGGTTTTGCTTGTGCTAGTCTATCAAGTAAAAATTGTTTACCTTCTTTTTGTAAAGCTTCATTTGCATCTTTGTGATCCCCCAGGTCAATAATTGTACATTTACCTCGGCCTAATCTTTTTGCCATTTCCTCCAACAGGGCGTTACCTTGTTCATCGTTATCTCCTGAGAATACAATCTCTGGTATTGCGTTTAGTTTCTCTCGTGCAGACCAAATGTATTTATATTTCTTATCTTCATCTGGTTCTAATTTTTGGTCAGATACTTTAAGAGGCGCACCATTAGGAACGGAAACAACTCCGTAGTGCTGATTGTCCTCTAAAACAGTCATCCATGTTAAAGCATCTATTTCGCCTTCACATATTATTAGTGCCTGTTGTTCGACTATACTATTTATATTAAAGAATTCATTACAACTGTTAGTCTGCGAAAAAAACTTTTCATCACCAGCGCTTCTCCACTTTACAGCAACTGTATTGTTATCTTTATCGTAATAAGGAAAGCCAATCGCTTCTGCTGTTTTCTCTCTAAATTTATACAGTTTGCCCACTGTATGTTTTTTAATTATATCTTCAGATATTCCTCTCTCTTTTAGAAAGTTAATCGTCTTGTCTGTATGTTTAAAATCTTCCAGTTCTATCTCCCTTTGTATTTCTTCAACTTTTTTTCTGCTAATGTTTGTTTTAACATTTCTTTGTCTATTTTGTAAATTTACATTAGCCCCTTCAAATCCGTTTATACCACAATGATGGCAAAAATATTTTATGCCTTTATCGTCTACTTCTACAGATAGCTCTCTCTGTGATTGATTATGTTTCTTTCTCTTTGGATGGCATGATGGACATTTTATTCTATGTTTACCATGTGATAATCCTTTAAGAGTTGGTATTATTAAATCTTTCTCTCCCATTTTTTCTCTCCTAATTGGTGTCTTTTAAAGTCATCATTTCTATATCATCCCACCATTCTTTAAGCCCCTTAGTTAACTTAAATACCTGTATGTTAGTCCTTGGATTTTCTTTATCTAAATGATGTCTAATTAACTTAACTTTAACTTGTTTATTTTTTTTGTATGCCCTTCCTTCCAATAATTCTAATATTAGTGATTCGTCTAAATCAAGTTTTCTTACTGAAGAATAAACATCAAAGACAACGCCAACATCCCCCAGTATTAATTCGCCCTCTCCTAATTCAGGCACCTGATCGTAGAAAGCCTTCTGATAAGATATTGATTTACCGCCAAAATTTCTTGTTAATTTATTTTTAGATTTTGATGCTGGTTCGCCTGAAACAATCGTTCTAAATACCCTTGACATTCGCATAAAATTTTCCTAATATTCGATTCATTGTTGGATTACATACTTGTAAGTATCTTTATATATTATCTATCAGTATGTTATCTGTCAATATAAATGAGGAGATAAGATGAACAACATTAACATAAAAATTGAAAGGAATCAAAAACCCACATCCCCTTTAGGAAAGGGGGGTAAAACCAGATGGAATTTACCTTTAGGTGAGCTTGAGCCACCTAGAAAAGACGAATCAGGAGAGTGGGTTTATGACAAGCTAAGAATAAGCATGACATATAACGAAGCAGAAAAAAATATGTTTGCTGTCAGAAGCCATGTTTGGAGATGGAGAAAGAAAAATGATGAAAAAGCAAAATTTTCTGTAAACCACGGAGAAACATCGGACATACTTATATGGAGGACAGAATAGCACATCGTACAAACAATAAAATGATACCTCTTGATATATTAAGAGGGATTCAATCTACATGGACACATAGTAAAGGTGACGCAGATTATTCTGTTACTGAACTATTAAGTCCACCAAAAGTTAGGGCTTTAAAGATAATTAATAAAGAAGATATAACAGAAGATTACTCTGATTCTATTGCTACATTTATAGGAACATCTATTCATAAAACAATAGAAGATGCTAACAAAGATAAAGATGATTGTTTAACAGAAGAAAGAATGGAAGTTTCTATAAAAGCTGGAGACAAAACTATAACCATTTCTGGAACTGTAGACCATTATCATACAAGTAATCATCTATTAACTGATTATAAGACAACAGGCGCTTATGGTATTAATTATGAAAAACCAGAATGGACACAACAATTAAATATATATAGATGGATGTTCAGTAAGGTTAAAGAAAAAGAAATGCCTGACGCTCAGATAATTGCTATTTTGAAAGACTGGAGTAAACCAAGGTCAATAAATAGTAATACCTACCCACCTTCACCAGTTATGGTTAAACCAATCGCAAATTGGTCTGAGGAAGAAATAATAAAATTTATAATGGAAAGAATAGCCCTGCATGAAAAAGCTATAGAAAATCCACAGCAAATTTTATGTTCTGATGAAGAAAGGTGGCTTTCACCAAAGGGTGTTTACAACAGATGTGAACACTATTGTAATGTTAATAAATTCTGTGACCAATATATAGGAGAGAAAAATGGCGAATGAATTAAGTAAGATGTCTGGAATGACACCAAGCACATTTAATGAAGCAAAAGAATATGCACAATTAATATCTAAATCTGATTTTGTTCCAAGAGAATATAAGAACAAACCAGCTGAAATATTAATTTGTATACAAATGGGCGCTGAATTAGGATTAAAACCTATCCAGGCGCTTCAAAATATTGCTGTAATAAATGGTAAACCATCAATTTATGGAGATAGTGCTATTGCATTATGTAGAACTAATCCAGATTTTGCTGGTATAGAAGAAAAAGTTGAAGGAACTGGAGATAATAGAAAAGCTACTTGTACTGTTAAAAGAAAATTAAAAGCTACTGGAGAGATAGAAGTAACTATAAGGACATTTAGTATGCAAGAAGCTAAACAAGCTAACCTTTCATCAAGAGGCCCTTGGAAAAGCTATCCAGATAGAATGTTACAAATGAGGGCAAGAGGTTTTGCATTAAGAGACTCTTTCCCTGATTCTTTAAAAGCATTAATAACAACAGAAGAAGCAGCAGATTACCCATCAGAAGAAAATAAAACTACAGTTGAAGTAGAAATACCCAAACAGAATGGTTTTGATACAGAATCTTTAATGGAAGAAGCTGAAGAACTGACTCCTGTTCAACCAACAGACGAACAAGTTGAAGCTGAAGAAGTTGAGCCAGAAAGTGACTTTGATCCAAACAGTGGGGTAGTTACCTCTTATAGAGAAGCTGTAATGTTTCACGATATGATTAAAGCATTAGTTCCAGAAATTGATAATTTAGAAGAATTAACTGATTTATGGAAAAACAATAAAGATCAGTTTGAAAGAGTTAATGCTTTAGCAGAACCTAACTACAAAGAAATATTAGAATTATTTAAACAACAAAAAGCTAAGATAAAAGGAGAAAACAATGGCTAAATATGACACAACACTACAAACGGAAGGCGCTATCTTTTTAAATGGTTATAAAGATAACGCAAAAAAACCTGACTATTTAGGTAGTATTAAAATAAATAGACAGCAAATTAAGGCGATGGCCGAAATCGCTAAAGGCAATAACCTTGAAGAAGTAGAATGTAAAATTGCTTTATGGAACAGAGAAGCTAGAGAATCTGGCAAGAAATATAAATATTGTAAGTTTGAAGTTCCACAGGATGCTGTTAAAGAAGAATCACCTGCACAGGAAATTTCTACACCTGCTCCAGATGATGATATTCCTTGGGAGTAACATAAAAATGTTAAACTTTAGGGAGATTTTAGCAATTGCTATAGGGTTGATTTTAATGGCTTTTTTTGTCATTAGGTCAACCTTACTAGCTATGGAAAGTATTTTATAAATAAATAGTGTCTATGTTAATAATTCGTTTGAAAAATATTTTATCAGGTATATATACATTTTTATCTAACTACTTATTGGAGAGAAAAAATGGAAAAACTATTGGACATAATGTCATTATATACAATACTAATTTGCCTGCTAAAAATTATATAATAGTCAAAGAGTTTAGAACATCACACAAATGAACGCTAATAAAGGGAGAGAAAAAATGCGTGCGCAAACCACATTAACGCCAGTTAAAAAAATGGAAAAAGACATCTTAAACACTGCTAAGGCTTTTAATGAAACAGAAATAAGAGTTTTAGTAGATAGATATTATCAAACACAAGAAAACAGAAAGAGAAGTGCGAATCAGTTAAGAGCTGCAATAGAAGATGGAGAGGAGTGTACTGCTCTTACATATCTTCTTGAGCAAGATAAACTTATTGAAAATCAAATTAAAAAGTTTCTTACTGAATTTTCTAATTCTCATAAAGTAGGTAGATGGTGTATGGCTAATTACGGTATAGGTGGTGTAATAACTGCTGGGTTATTAGCTCATATAGATATAAAAAAAGCTCCTACAGCTGGTCATATTTGGAATTACGCTGGATTAAATCCTGATCAAGTATGGAAAAAGGGAAGTAAAAGACCTTGGAATGCTCAGTTAAAAACGCTTTGTTGGAAGATAGGGGAAAGTTTTGTTAAAGTTTCCAATCAAGATGAGGCATTTTATGGTCAATTATATTCTCAAAGAAAAGAATTAGAAGTTAATAAAAACGCTTCTGGTCAATATAAAGACCATGCAGAAAAACAATTAAAAGAAAAAAATTATAATAAATCTACTGTAGCTTATAAACATTACATAAAAGGGGAACTACCTCCAGGTCATGTTCATGCAATAGCTAAGAGATGGACTGTTAAATTGTTTTTAAGTCACTTACATTATATTTGGTATCAACATGAGCACAGCGACACCCCTCCCCAACCTTATGCGCTGGCCCAACTAGGGCATGCTCATTTGATAGAACCCCCTATTAGTCTTGAGGACATTGATTGAGGGAGATAGGGGTCGTGGTGGTTGCTAATTCACTCCTAGTAACCACCGCATTCTAAGGAGAAAAAAATGAGTAAAAATAAAAAAGTTGAAGCATTTATATATAATGCTGAATTAGAAAGAGTTGTTGATGGCGATACTATAGATATTACTATTGACCTTGGCTTTAATGTTAAACTACATAAACAAAGATGTCGTTTAGCTGGTATAGACACACCAGAATCCAGAACTAAAGATTTAGCTGAGAAAGCATTAGGTAAGAAAGCATCCGCAAGATTAAAAGAGTTATGTGGAAAAAAATTAAAGATTAAATCATTAGGTAAAGGAAAGTATGGAAGAATATTAGCAATACCATACACAGAAGATGGCCAAGATATTTGTAAAATACTAATTGAAGAAGGTCATGCTGTTGAGTATCACGGTGGAACTAAAGTAAAAGTATGGGGGGATTACTAATGAAAAAAGAACCAATATTTAAATGGCATGAAAAACTATTAATGTATTTTGTAGCTCTTGTTGTCATAGCATTTATAATTATAATGCAAGATGTTAAGGCAGAACGAGAAAAGAGCGAAAAGATAAAAGAGTGTGTTCAGTTTTTAGAAGATAATCAAATAGAATAAACATCAACATCCAAGAATGAGCCAATGCCGATGAACATCATTTCGATCGAACGAATCATGGACTGCGAACATCACAACATATAAATGAA
>CEPN01080464.1_pt1 | contig 9940 bp, 8 predicted proteins | sample 530391 | NCBI WGS metagenome assembly CEPN01 (sample SAMEA2620027, study PRJEB7988) | marine metagenome | isolation source: saline water (ENVO:00002010), including
TAATAGAGGTGGTTTAGGTCAAAAAATGGCTTTTTATTATTTAGAGAATCCTCCAACAGGAAGCAATACATTAAGAGTTAATTTTAATAATAGTGTTTGGAATGGTGTTAGTGTTCATATTAGAAGTTTTACGGATTCAGGAGGAGTAGGAGCATCACAAAGAACGGGAGGACAACCAAGTCCTCATAGTGGAGATATTACAGTAGAAGAGGATTCATTAATTATGATTACTTCGTGTTGTGTTAATGTTATTCTTACTCAACAGATTCCAACAGGAACTAATAGAACTTTTACTACTCATAATGTTAATAGACAAATAGCAACAGGTGCAATAAGTGCTAATGCTGGTCATAGTGCTGGTACTATTAGTGTTAGAGCTACTAGTGCAAGTGGTAACTTAACTTTAGATAGGACAGAGATAAAAGGGCTAGGAAGCTCAGTAGATACAACAGGAGGCGACTTCTTTGCAATAATGTAATATGGCAGTATTTAAAGATATAATAGATGAATTTAAGACCGTTGCAGATGCTTTTACTTCGGTTAATTACTTTGTATATGACAGGGTAAGTAGAGTTAATGGCACTTTACAAAATAAAGCCTATCCAATGATATTAATTGATTCTACTCCTAATTTTAATAGAGGTGCAAATAATAATGTTTATTTACCAAGAGGTAAGCAGTTTACGTTTAACATCTTTTGTTATGGTGACTATAATACAGCTGAAAGAAATACTAAAAGCTTGCAACAGAAGCAAGGCGAAATAGATAACATTTTAGATCAGTACATAGCAGAAATCATTAACCGTAATATTGATGGCTCTAATGGTTTTAGTATAGTTAATAATACTGCTTTAAGTGGTTTTTTAGCTCATGATGTTCATAATGATAAATTAGTACAATCTACTTACACTATGACTATTGAGCTTGATAGCAATTGCACTTTAGGCTCATTTAGTTACTAATGGTAGATTTTAATAAAGTTGGTAATTTTATTATTAAGGCTCTTCAGATGGAGCTTATACAGCAAGGTCATAAAGCTACTGGTAATCTAGTTAATAGTTTTGAGCAAAGGTTTTTAGAGTTACCTAATTCATTAGTATTAGAGATATTAATGGATGATTATGGTATTTATGTTAATCAGGGGAGGAGAAAAGGAGCTAAGAAAGTGCCTATTAATGTACTTATAGAATGGATAGAAAGAAGAGCCATTGTTAATGGAGATAAAGAAGTTAAAAGTTTAGCTTTTGCTATTCAGCAGACTATATTTAAAGAGGGTAGTCCTACTAAAGGGAGTTTTAGATTTAGTAACAATGGTAGGAGAAAAGGATTTATAGATTTTGTAATAGATAATGAGTTAAACTTTGTTTATACAGAACTAGAAGAGCAAGTATTTAAAGACTATGATGCTTCAATAGCTACAATAGTTAAAGATTTTAATAAAGTTAAATAATGGCAATATCATTAATAAGCGTACCTAATCAATTAAGCATAGCTTATAGACCTTTAGTTTATAGATGGTCTAGTAATGCATCAAACTTACAATATTGTATAATAGAGGTATTAAATAACGGTACTAGAATAGCTGCTAAAAGCGTACAATTAGATTTAGGGAGCTCGACAAATTTCAGAGTTAACATAAGTGATATAATTCAAGATAATATAGGTTTTCAGTTAAACACTTTAGGCTCTACTGGTGTTATAACTCCTACTAATTCTAGTGGTAGAATGGAGAATATTACTATTAAGATTTATGAAGTTACTTTAAATTCTGGTTTAATAGTTACTGCTTATGATCCTGATGATGATAATAATAGTAATTTTGATTTTCAGACTCAAACAGATGCTGTTAACACGTGGGTAAATGCTTATAATTGGACTCTTAGCCATTTTAATTATAATGGTTTTGATATTTCAGATTATCAGTTAACTTCTGCAAGTGGTAAGTTTTTAAACAATGCACCGTTAATAAAAGATATTGAGCTAGGAGTAAGTGAGTATTTAGGGTTATTGTATGGTAGTAATGTTAATACAACTAGAGATTTTAAACTAGAAGTTTTAACGTATAATAGTGCCGATGCTTTATTAAATACTGATTACATAAATGTTACTGACTGGAATACTGTTTATGATCCTCTTAGTTATTTAACTAAAACATATTTAAGCATTGGAGTAGGTACTTCTAACTTAATAAATGAGGGTATAAGTTTAACTAATGTTTCATATTATACAGTACAATTAAAAGAGGGTAGTAATGTATCTTCAGAGCTTAGAAGATTTAATATTTCTCATGTATGTGATGGAGATGTTAGAATACATTGGAGTAATAACTTCGGTAAACAGGATTCTTACACGTTTAAAGGCAATAAAATAGAAACTCTTAACCATAAGGCTAAAACTTATTTAAAAGCCATTGGTAATACTTATTCTAGTGAAAAAAGAGGTACTACAGTTATGCAGAATATCAGCAGTACTAGTTTTGAAATATTTACGGATAGTATAGGTAGAAATGACTATGAGTTTTTAGCAACTATGTTAACTAATAAAAACGCTTTTATAGAAGATAATGGTAGTTACTATCCAATTATTATAGAAGATGGCTCTAAGCTTATTAGAAACGAGAAAAACGTACCTATACAATTTAAGTTAGTTTATAGCTTTGCTAACGATACAAAAGGATTAAGAGGATGAATGAGGTAATAATTAGGATATTAGATAATACTAATAACGTACTTGGAGATTTAGACTTAGAAAACTTTGATGACTTTCCTTTAGTTATTACTAAGGGTATTGTAAATCTAGATAATTTAAAAGCTAGGACAGGAACATTCACTAAAAACTTTAAAGTACCTAATACTAAAAATAATTCTGTTTTACTTTCTAATGTAGATGATATAAACTCAAGAAAGGACTTTAGAGATGCTTTAAACCGTAAGCCATGTAGTATAATGGTTAATGGTAATGAGATTGAAAAAGGATTTGTACAGGTATCTAAAAGTTATAACGGTTTTGATGTTGATAGCTTTGAATTAGTATTTTTTGGTAATAATATAGACTGGGTTAAGCAAGCGGCTGAGTTTAAACTAAATACTTTAACTTTTGCAGATAATGCTCAGGTTTATAATGTTGCTGGTATAAATAGTGCTAATGCTAGTAGTTTTCCTACTAAAGATCATTGCTATCCTTATATTTCTAGAGGTGGTATATTAAGTGGTAATAATGATTCAGTAGTAGAGGAGTATTACCCATGTTTTTATTTATCTGCTTTATTACAAAAGGGTTTAAATAGTTTAGGATATGAAGTTTCTAGTAGTTTTATAAATGACTCTAACATTAAAAAATTAGCATGTGATTTAAATGGAGATATGCGAGTATCTCAGACTACTATTGATAACAGTAAGACTAGAGCTAGTAAGACATCTGATCAAACTGTTAATGCTACTGGTTCTGGTGTTATAACTTTTGATGATGATTCTACAGTACCTAATGAAGATAATAACAATAATTATAATACCTCAACTTATGATTATACAGTACCTACTACTGGAAGATACACTTTTACAGTTAGTTTAATTATAGGAGATTACACTTTATTAGGAGGCTTAACATCTTTTCCTTTAGATGTTAAAATAATGAGGAATAATTTCTTTGAAGAAGCTAGGGTTACTCAAACAATAAATACTCAATTAGGGCAACAAACTAAAGAATATACATTAACAGCTTTATTAAATGCTGGTGAAGAAATAAGGGTATATTATGAATGGTCTAGACCTCTTAGTGTAGGTTTTGATATAAAAACAGGCTCATATTTTAAAGTACAAAGAAGCTCAGAATTAAAAGAGGGAGATAACTTTGCTCTTAATGAAGTTATACCAGATGATATTAAATTACTAGATGTAATAAATGATTTTACTAGAATGTTTAATATTTATTATTGGACTGATATTAAAACAAAAAAAATATATTTTGAGCCTAGAGATACTTTTTTTAAAGATAGCACTACTGCTTTAGACTGGTCTGATAAGATAGATTTAAGTAATAACTATGAAATAGATTATGTAAGCTCTTATAAGCGTGATATTAAGTTTAGTTATAAAGAAGATGGCAATGATGAATGGTTAAAAGGATGGGAAGATACTAATAAAAGAAAATACGCTGAATATACTTATAATTTACCTGATAGATTTGGAGAGGGAACAACAGAAGTTAAACTAGATTTATTTAGTGCTAGTTATGCTCATATTTGTAATGAGGCTACTCCATTAAATAGCAATGCTTTTACTAGTTTAAAATATTGGAATGAGTATATAAATGATCCTAATTCTGTACCAACAGATAAAATAAGTAGTTATAATAGTAGAATATTTAATTTCAGAAAAAATAGCCAATTAGAGCCTAATGGAGATAATAGAAAGTATAGTTTAAATGGTGTTTCTAGCCCATCTATACCTTATGGTATTTTTGAAAGTTATAATAATACTACTGCTGATATTAATTTAAGCTTTACTGGTAGTAACGGACTTTTCAATACTTATTATTCTAACATGTTAAAAAACATTGAAGAGGGAGGTAGATTGATAGCTTATTTTAATTTAACTAGTATAGATTTTGATAATTTAGACTTTAGAAAGTTAGTTTATATTGATGCACCAATACAGGCTAAAGGATATTATTTAATAGAAAGTGTTAATGATTATAACCCTATTAATAACGGACTTACGAAAGTTAGTTTATTTAAGTATGAAAACTTAGGAAGCGTAGATACTGACTTAACTCAAGAGGGCAATAATGATAGCGATGATGATAATGCAGATGTAAATGTATTAGAGCCTATTTTTATAGAAAGTGGAAGTAATTTAATAGAGGTATGGAGTGAGGTTGAAGGCTCAAGAGGTACTAGATATGAACAAGTGTTTAAAGATTAAAAAATGGCAGAAAAGGTAATAGCGATAAAGGTTGACTTAAAAGGTACTGAAGCACAACAAAAAAAGTTAGCAAGGCTAGAAACGGAGGTTAAAAAACTAAGTTTAAGAAGGACTGAATTAAATAAAGCTCTTAAAAAAGGAACTATATCTCTTAAGCAATACGGTAAAGAAATAGCAGAGGTTAACACTAAGTTAAAAGCTAACAGGAGAGCTATGTTGGTGGCTAGGGAACAGATACTAGGCATGGACTCTTTCACAAAAAAACTAGGTAAAAGTTTTAACAGATTAGGAACTGCTATTAGTGGTGCTTTTGTTGGTTTATTTGCTATCCAAAAGGTATTTGATATATTTAGAGAAGGTGTCGAAGTAAATAAGCAATTCGAGAAGTCTATTAGTGAATTAAGTGCTATCACTGGGCAATCAGGAGAGGAATTAGATAAGCTTTCAGATGCAGCCCGTAGAATGGGGAAAGAAACAACTAAAAGCGCTGTTCAAGTTGCCGAAGCCTTTACTGTTGTAGGTTCAAAACGACCTGAATTGTTAAAAAATGCGGATGCTTTAATCGAAGTAACAGAAGCAGCTATTACGTTAAGCGAAGCTGCAGGTATTGAGGTTCCCGAAGCTGCTCAAGCTGTAACTTTAGCGATGAATCAGTTTGGTGATTCTGCGGGTGGTGCTGCAAAAATAATAGACGTTTTAGCTGCTGCTTCTGTTGAAGGTTCTGTATTAATTCCACAGTTAGCAGAAGAATTGAGTAAGTTTGGTGGTATTGCTGAAAAATCTGGTTTAACCGTTGCACAAGCTGCTGCTTCTGTTGAAGTTGTAGGTAAAACAGTACAAGAGAGTGGAACAAAAATTAGAAACATATTAATCAAATTAGAATCAGGAGTTGAAAAATTTAGACCTAGTGTGGTTGGTTTGAATACTGCTCTTGATAATCTAGCTAAAGATGGATTTAACCAAATAGCACCACTAGCAAAAACCTTTGGAAAACAAAACGCAGAAGCTGCTTTGTCTATTATACAAAACAGAGCAGAAGTAGAAAGGTTAACAAGTGCTTTAGATAAAAACGGAATAGCTCAACAAATGGCTATAACAATGACTGATAACTTAGACGGGGCACAAAAAAGGTTAGGGAGTGCTTTTGATGAGTTATTTTTAACTATTGGCGACGCTTCTGAAGGTGGTGCTTTAACTAATTTAATTGACAATATAGCCGAAGGAATTAACGGTTTTTCTGAATGGGCTAATAGTACAGGTTTTTTCACTGAAATATTTAAGATATTAACAAAAGCTTTTAGATTAGCAACTTTACCGATTAGATTAGTATATGAGAATTTAAAAGCTTTAACAAGTGGTTTTACTGACTCAGGTGATGAAATAAGCACAACTACAAAAGTTTTAAGAGTTTTCGGCGCTACTATTGAAACTGTTTTAGGTGGTATTAAAACATTTGTTAAAAATATTGTAAACGGTTTTAGTGGTATTGGTCAAGTTATAAAAGCAGCTTTATCTGGTGAGTTTACAAAAATACCTGACATAGTAAAAAACACTTTTAATAAGAGTGCTGATAATATAGTCAAGTTTAAAAATGACACTGTAAAATCATTTAAAGACGCTGTTAACGAATCTGTTATACAAGCAGAAAGGCAAACTAACAAAGAAAAGTTAGAACTCGATAAAAGAATTAAACAGATTAAGGACGCTAATAAGCAGAAGGAAAAAGAAGAAAAAGCTTTAGCTATTAAATTAACTAAAGAAGAAGAGGCTTTAGCTAAGAAAAAAGAGCAAGCTACTAAGAACTTAATTAAAAAAACTAGAAAACTAAAAGAGCAGGCTTTAATATTAGAGATTGAAGATAAAAGAGAGGCAGAAGATAAAAAACTGGAATTAGCAGAAGCGTCTGCTAAAAGAGAGGTAGAAGCGTCTATAGCTAGTGCAGAAGCTAAAGGGGAGGCTTTAAAGGCTATTGAGGCTAAATTCCAAGCACAAAGGGAGTCTATTGCTAGAACTAGAGCGAAAGAGGATAAGAAAATAGCCGATAAAGAAGCAGAAAAAGAAAAGGCTGAAAGTTTAAAAAAGCAAGAAGAAAAAGATGCTTTTAAGAAACAAGTACAAGCCGAAGCAGTCCAATTAGCCGAACAAACAGCAAACGCTTTAGTAGATGTTGCTAATAGGAGAGCAGATAGAGAAAAACAGCTAGAACTTGACAACTTAAACGCAAAGCTTGAGAATGGTTTAATATCACAAGAGCAATTTGAATCAGAAAGGTTAAAGATTGAAAAAAAGGCTTTTGAGAAAAAGAAAAAGTTAGAATTAGCAGGAATAGCAATTAGTTTAGCTAGTGAGATTGCTAGTATCAACATGAATGCTGCAGCTAACCCTGCAAACGCTTTTACTTTTGGTGGTGCAGGTGTATCGCAAGCGGCTGTATTAACTGCTCTAGCTGTTGGTAGGTCTGCTGTGCAAGCGGGTGTTATAGCGTCACAGCGATTCGCTCAAGGTGGATTTACTGGTGAAGGTTATGGTTCTCCCGATAGCACTGGCTTCAAGCAGGCGGGAATCGTGCATGAAGGTGAGTATGTAGTACCTAAACATGTATTAGAATCTCAAAGAGGTGGACAATTAGTAGGAGCTTTAGAATCTATGAGAATGAATAAACCTACTCCATTATCTAATATTGGATTTGCTAACGGTGGATTCACCAGCGGAAATAATTTAGATTTATCGGACATGGAAAGCAGAATTAGTAATGCTGTTATATCATCAATAGGAGCTATTAAAGTTCAAAATGTTGCTACTGATACGACTACAGAAGCGGTAAAAGTGAATAATATCATGAGTGAGGCTACTTTTGGATAGAAGCTATTTATTAACACAAATAATTAAAGGGTATTACTTAAAAGTTTTACCCTTTTTTTATTGATTTTTTTTACTAAAATTATCTAAGTAATTGATTAGTAAATAATTAACGTGTTAAGACTAGTTTAAGAGGTGTTTAACAGGTGTTAAAGACTAGTTAAAGAGTAGTTAAAGAGTAGTTAAAGACCTGTTTAACTAAATATAGAATAGAATAGAATAGAAGATATTATAAGAGAGTTAAATTTTTTTATATTTGGTTTTATGTGGTTAACTAATCTATTCGGGAGAGCAAAAAATATTAATTCTGATTTAGCTACTGAACTACAAAAAAAAGTTAGATTGAGGTTATGTAATGTTTGTCCAGAAAAAAGGAATGATTTTATTTTTTTATATTTCTTTAAAAAAAAAGGAGTGTCTCAGTGCTCGATTTGTAAATGTGCTTTGTTAGATAAAATTTTATGGAATGATGAGAAATGTCCTTTAGAAAAATGGTAGATTTTAATCCAGAAGAAAATATGCAAAGTTTAGACGATGAAACTAAACAACTAATTAAAGAAGCTGTTAAAAAAACTTATTCTAAGTTTATGCCTAATAGCAAAAGTCTTGAGTACCTTTTTGAAAAGTTTAAAGAATTAATAGAGCCTAATTTTGAAGTATCATGTGGAAAGTGCCGAACAAGAGTAATAAACTTCTTCCATCAGAGGTCAAAGAACTGGTAGACGTTTTAACAGATACTCTTTTCAGTTACGTAGATAAAGCTGAGAATGGTAGGCATGCTGCTACTATTTTATTACATGCTGGATTGATAGATGAAAAAGCAGTTAGAAACTTAGCAATACTAAGAGATTACTACATTATGAGAAATATGCCATTAAACAAAATGAGAGATATTTATTATAATCTTAGTGTTAAGTATGATGTATCAGTGGTGTTAATACAAAAGATAATCTTAGATAAAAAATAATTATTATATTTAATTCTGTAGTTACTTTGCAGAAAGTTTAAGCGTGGTTTTTGGAGGGTTAATAGCCCTCCTTTTTTTTGTGTAACTTTTTTATATATTTTTTTAATAATGTTTTTCTAACATTGTTAGAATGAATTGGTATTCTATAAATAATTCAATTAATAATAAGCTATCCATTGCGATAGATGAGGAAATTGGCTCATTTGGAATAGATGCTAAAAGCTTTATTGATGAGGTAAAAGCTTCTGGTTCTAAAGATATTGAGCTAACTATAAATAGTGGAGGTGGATCTGTATTTGATGCTCTTGCTATTTACGACTTTTTGAAAAACTCTAATTACACTGTAAATGTTAAAATTGAGGGGCTCGCTGCTAGTGCTGCTACTATTATCGCTCTTGCTGGTGGTAGTAAGCCTGTTATGACTGAAAACAGTTTTTTCATGATTCATAATGCATGGATGCCAGTAGTATCTATGAGTGGTATGAATAGCGATGAGATTAGAGAATACACAGAAGAGCTAGAAAAGCAAGCTGAATTAATGGATAAAATTAATTTAAAACTTGCTAAGATTTATTCTAATGCTACTGGTGTAGAGTTATCAGAGATTCAATCTATGATGGCTAATGAAACTTGGTTAACAGCTGAAGAGGCTAAAGAGTACAATTTTATAAGTGAAATAGAAGTAGCTTTAGCGATTGCTGCTTATGCATCTCCTAAAGAGTTAGCTAAGAAAGGGTACAATGTACCATCAAATTACGTAAATCAATTAAATAACGTGAATATGTCTGAAAACAAAGATGGTCTATTAGATCAACTAAAGGCTTATGTTTCTGATTTGTTAGCTCCAAAAGCTGAAGCAGTAGAAGAAACAGTAGAAGAAACTAAAGAGGTAGAAGCTACTGAAGAACTTACTGAAGAGGTAGAAGAGGAGGTATCTGAAGATGTAACAGAAGAGCCTAAGGACTCAGTAGATGTAGAAGCTATCAAGGCAGAATTGTTAGCAGAAATAAAAGCTGAGGTATCTGCAAAAGAAGAGGCTCATGCTTCTGAATTAGCAGAATTAAAAAAGGAATTGGATAAAGCAAAAGCATCTAGAAAGCCATTAGAGGCTAAAGAAGATGTAGTTAACCCAGAAGCTAAAAGCGAGGAGGTGGATGAGTTAGGTGCTGCAATCCTTAATATTTTAAAATCT
>CEPN01080463.1_pt1 | contig 9894 bp, 1 predicted proteins | sample 530391 | NCBI WGS metagenome assembly CEPN01 (sample SAMEA2620027, study PRJEB7988) | marine metagenome | isolation source: saline water (ENVO:00002010), including
GGTGGCATAGCCTGTGGTGGCATAGCCTGTGGTGGAGGAGGACCTTCTACCATTTGTTCTTCACCTTCAGCAGGAGGCATCTCTTCTTGAGATCCTTCACTCATCTGATTCATTACAGTCACCACTTCCTCTTCAGGTACACCTGTAGATACTAAAACTTCTATAATCTCTTCATCTGAAAATCCTCTTTCTGCTAAACCTTTAATTATATCAGGCATAGATACACCTTGTTCTAACATAGCTGTAATTTCTTCCTGTAAATTTATAGCTTGTTCTTCTGCAGGCATATCTTCAACTGATGGAGGCATTCCTTCCATTGGACCACCTTCTTGGTATAAACTTTTTTTATTTACTTTTTTTGACTTCATAATACATTATAATATACAAATAAATATGGACATTTGCTAATAAACTAGCTTGTGCCAATAACATAACTCATTATATAATTTTGAGGAGACATACCTTTTTCTTTAGCTTTATTGTAGTAAACTCTATTAAGTTTATCATATACTTCTTTTGCTTTTGAATTTTCTTTATCTCCATTAATATACATTTGATAAAGTTTTACATTATCACTTAAAACAGGACCACCCTTTTTAAATTTATCAGGAACCATTGAATTATATGCATCCACTAATCTTTGTATGCCCTCATGTTTTTTCATTAGTGTATTGTCAGAATTTTCAATATTGGAAATTGATTGTTGAAGTACTTTTTCTAATTCTCCACCTTTTCTTTGATCTGTTAGTCCTGAGTATATTGCATCTCCAGCAGCATTTAGTAAAGTTTCTCCAGGAGTATCAGTCCTATTATACATATTAAAATCACTCTTTATTTCTGGATCTATTTCAAGATTAATTTTACCCTCTTTATTTAATTGTAAAATTCTATTTCTTAAATTTCTTGTATCACTTCCTTCTTGACCATATGTAGCATCCCACTTACCATCTTTAAATGAACTACTTTTAAATTTATTATATAATTTTTTAGTTTCAGGATCATTCTTTAAAACATCATTGCTTTGAAAAATTTCATCTAAACCTTTTTGAACATATGCTGTATGTTTATCACCAACTAAATTTTCAGCATTTAATACAGCAAATGCAGGATCAGTGTATGGCTTCCATACTGTTCCTTTACCATCTTTTAGTTGACTTTTTACATAGTTGCCATCACGTCCAGTTTGACCCGCTCTCCCCGTTGTATTTTGAACACGTCCTTTAAATTGATCATCAATTTCACTAAACACTAAATTGGGTTGAGTTAATACCTCTCTAGCTGACATATCTGATGCACCTATTCCATATGCCATATTTTGAAAAGGTAGTGTTGCATCATGAAGCCATGATGTACCTTTTCTAGGACCAATGTTTAAAGCTTGACATACTCCTTTAGCACAATTTTGTGCATAAAAATCATATCTGTCTGGAGTTAATTCTCCCTCAACAAAGTTTTTTCCCTTATATTCACCAGTTACTTTTTTAAAGTGATCAAATTCATCATCAGTAAGATATATAGTTTTACTCTGTCTATCTTGATCTTGATTACTTATACGTCTATTACGATAGTTATCTGTATCAAAAATAGGTTTGTCAGTATCAGTAGGCCAAGGATTTATTTGAAGATTTGGATCATCAAGAGAATATGCTTCTATATGACTAGGAAACATTCCTTCTGTACCAACAGGATAATAATTAACTACTACAGGATGTTTCCCTTCTATATCCATACCCATAGCTTGTGCTTCTTGCCCAGGACGCATATCTGTTGCTGTACTATAACGTTCACCTTTATATTTAATTGAAGGTAGACCTTCTTGTCTTGCTCTTAATAATGCAGCATCTCTACTTTCTTCATTACTATAGTCAGGTACAAAGTTTAAAATATCACTTACATAGCCTTTAAAACCTCTATCAGAACTAGTATTAAATGGATTAAGATTTTGTATAGGGCTTTCTAGTATAGGTGTAATGTAAGGTTCTACAGCATCAATAATAGGATCAAGATCTCCTTCTTGTAAATAATTATAATAATCATCAGGATTATCATACCCTGCTAACTTCCACTGAGGTATTGGATTTCCAAATCTATCTACTCCATCTTCAAGTTCTTGTGCCTCTTGTGCTATTCTATATTCCTCATCCCGTTTGTACTGTGCTTGTGTTGATGCTTCATTTATTTCATCAAAATAATTTTCTTGTGCTTCATAATCTTTTCCTGCATCTATCATTTGTTCTTCTGAACCTAGACTAAAAGATGTTGCATCCATTTGTGAAAGCTCTACATCTTTTGGAGATGCTTTACCCCACTCCTTTTTAATAGACTTGAACTTATCTGGATCATTATTTGGATCAAATATTTTACCCATTGTTTCAGGATATAATCTCATCCACGCCTCTGGTGAAGCAATTCTTCTAGCATATTTTTCAAAAGCTTTACCTTCAGGAGAATTAGGATCATGATCTATTGCACCATTACCAAGACTATTTCCATATGATACAATTTGCTGCATTTCTGGACTCATATCTTCAAACTCCCCAGACCAATATCCTTCATCACCAAAACCAAGATTATTAATGTCAGGTAAAATGCTACGCATTCTTTCTATAACTTTAGCATCTTTTTCTGACTGAGAAATTGGATCATCACCTATATTATAAATTTTATACTTTATATTCGCTAATGCTTTTCCTTTAGCTTCAGTCCAATTTTTGCTACCTTTCTTACGTGTATAATATTTTCCATTATCTTCAACATATTCATATCCATCACCGGGTGCTATAACATCTCCACCATTTTGCTTTTGAATATATTTTCCTGAATCTTTATCTTTTTCTACATATATCCTATCATATATTTCAAAAGGTTTAGTTAAACCTAATTGCTCACCAATGTTTATACTACCACCTAAACCTCCGGCTTGGTCAAACTTATCATAATAAGATATATATGCACCCTTTTCATCTTCCCCAAATCCTGTAATATAATTACCAATAGCATTTAATTGGTAATCATCAATATTATCTACTTCTCTATAGCCTGTAACTTTATAATTATTTTTATCTAATTGTCTTTCATTATCACTTGCATCTAGTATTAAATCAGGTCTAGTTTCTGTAGTATAAAAATTTCCATCACTAACTCTATTATAATTATCAATAACTTCTTGAACAAGCTGTTGATTTTTATTTAGTGATATATATTTAACATCTGAATCTTTTGCTTTTGCAGGTTTAGTATTACTAACTTGAAGAATATTATCTTCTAATGGTGTACCAGAATAGTATCTATATAAGTCAGCTAATTTACTATTATAATGTTGATTATTTAAAAAATCTCCTGCAGCTATAGAACTTAAAAAAGGAATACCTTTAAAATCTCTAAATTCTCCATTACCATTTTGTGCCATTGGTATTTCAAGCACTTGATTTCCTGGAAATTTATATTCTCCACCAGGCATCATAAGTTGTGAGTTACCTAATTCATCATAACCCATAACAGGAAACTCTACATCCTTCATAGAAATATCTGAAGAATCAATAATATTAAATAAGTTATTTATATCAGGGCTATCTTTTTTATAACCTTCTGTTGAAAATACACCTGTAATATAAGAGAATACTTCATTAGGTCCACCTGGTAAACCTCGCCTTTCCATATTTGTAAATTTCTTTTCCATTATCTAAATGACAAATTAAGTTTTGAATTTACTAATTTTAAGAGCATTTTCCTATCATTTGATAATACTCTTCGTAAAACCACGCTATTATAATAATGTCTAAACTTTTTACGTTGATCAACAGCTTTATTATAATTAAGGTTTAACTCATTTAAGTTTCTTACATATCCATTACATGCAGTATTAAATATTTCTTGTTCAGCATTAGAGAACTCACCTCTATCATTTGTAATATCAAAGAACTGATTAAATCTATACTTCTGTTCTACTTTAGAATATAAAATATCAATTGAGTTAGGATTAATTATTGGATAGCTTAATCCAGTTATTGGATCTTCTTTAGGGGTAAGATTTAATTTAAGTAACCCAGATACTTGTTCAGTATTATGTAAAATAGCTTCATCAAAATTAAAATCTAAATCATGCCATCTATCATCTCCACAACCATTAAACATATCTCCTTTATAAACATAAGATTCTAATTGATACTCAATACTACGTACTGTATTTACGTTTTGCCCTGAATTCTCAATCAACTCAATTTCCCATGGATAATCTGTACCATAGTAATTAGCAAAAAGATCACATCTATAATTATGTCTCCATATACCACCTACAATATAGCTTGGTGGTATTTGTTCTAATTGAAAGTATGAACAAGTTAAAGGATTTAAATTTACATATGTAGGGCTATTTACAAGGAATAAATTATCACACATTCCAGTTAGTGTTGGAAATAATCCTGGTATTGGTGGATCAGGACATTCACAATCTACTTTTCTACATATAGGTTCTTTATCACAATCACCTTCTGATTCAATATAGTTACCTAAATAATCAGGAAATACTAGAGTATAACCATCTGGACAACTACATCCGCTTTCTGCAGGAACAGTATCAATACTAACACATTGAAGTTCATCTCCACAAGGAGAGAGTACAAATCCGTCAGGACAATTACAACCACTAGGTGTTGTTGGATCATTAGGATCACCCAAAGTAAATGTTGCTCCGCTACCCGGTAAATCTTTAGTAGTAAATACAGTAACGGCAGATAATGCGGCTTCTGTTGTTATTGCTTGTAATGTTGTAATATCTGCATCATATACTTCTGCAGCAAATGAAGCAACTGAACCATCATTTTTTCCTTCTAATGATATGATATGAGTACCTGCAGTTAACTCAAAAGGTATAACATGCCATGATCTAAAATTATCAACATCAGGTGTATCAATTACTACATACTGATCACCATCAACACCAAATCTAACTTTATTATCACCAGCTATACCAACCGAATATGTTTTAGTTTCTGAAATTTCAATACATACAACAAATCCAATCCATTGACCAACAGGATCGTGAGTACCACCAGAATTGGTTGTCCATACTCCAGCTTGATTCAATCTATCCCATGGTGTAGTTCCGGCAGGTAGAGTTGAATAATTTAAAATATTACCAGCTCCACCATTATCTTTTAGTTGTTGTGGAGAACCTATAGCTTCTATTGGTTTTGGTCTTAATGTTGCATCTTCATAAAACTTTGTACCATATTGACCATACGCAGGATTATCTAATCCTTCTACAACATTAAATATTGTACCTCCACATATAATAGGTACTACAGTAATATTTTCACATGTGTTAGTTACAGGATTAAATGTGTAACCAGGAGGACATCCTCCACCAACAGCTTGTGAAGGTAATTCATCTACAGTAACAGTTGCTAAATTTTGAACATCTAATAGATTTTCACACATTCCTGTTTCAGAATTAAATGAATATCCTGGTGGACATTGAGGTGTAGTTGTAGGTAATGTTTTTGTAGTTAAAAAATGATTAATACTTGGCATACATAATTCAGGATGCCAATCATGAAACGATATCCAAGCTTTAACTTTAGGATCATAACTTACAGTCCAAGAACAGTCATCAAAGTAGAAAGGATCTCCTATTGTTATTTCTATTCCAGTAATTGGTTGAGGCATCCAGTTATCATCAACAATAATTGGATCATCTAAATCTGGATCAGGTATTATATCACCAGTTGCAAATTTTTGCTCATTTTTTATTGCAGATTGTTGAATTAATGAAGATGTATTTGGTTGTTTACCTTCAGCTACATCCGATGGTGTAGCTACATCTGGAGGTGTATCTACAGTTACAAATACACCTTGTTCAGCATCAAATTCAATACTTCCAATATGTTCTTCTTTTAGTTTATAATCTTTTTTACAGAAATAAACTATATCATCATTTATATCATATATAACTTGACAACCAACACCTACAACAGGATTATCACCTAATGTATGATATTCTAATTCAGGGAACTGTTTAACTAAACTAGATGGTAAATATTTATTAAACCACCACTTCATACCTTGATTAGATATTGGATTTAAAGTTTGCCCTTGTTGTTGGAAGATCTTACCTTGTGCTTGTGATATAAAGAAGAAACCATATGGAGTATTAATAATACCTCTTTGACTTTCACAAGATCCATATTCATTAGCCATATCAGAGTTAACTAAATTTTGGAAAGCTTGATTAAATAATCCACCATCTCCAATAGTTATTTTAGTACCCATATCTGTTTGTAAAGTATCTACACCTTGAAACATTTGAGGTGATTGATATGGGAAAAATATAACAGCACCATTCTTATTAATTGGCTTAATTACATTAACCTTATCTTTAAAGTCTCTATAATTATTTGCTAAGAAAACTCTCCAGTAATCTTTTTTAGCTTCTTCTTGTGCTTGTAATGAATAAATTAATCTTTTAGGATAATTAGTAAAACATGTTTCTGCTATCAAAGGATCATAATCTCTTGGTTGAATAGCTCCACCCGAAGTTAAATTTGTAACAAATCTACTAGCACTTAATGAATAGTCATATTTGTAAAGATTATCTTTTTTTATAATCTCAGCTTGAAATAAATCATCTGTATTATTATATCTAAAAGTATCATAGTGTCTTCCTTCTGGTACATCTGTCCAATCTCTATTTGCTAAGTTTACTTCAGATTCAACATAAAAATCTAATATACCATTACAATGAGTATACATATAACCATATCTCATTGCAAACATTGGGTTTGCTCCTTTATTGCTAAACATACTTAGAGCACCTTGAACACAACTACCTTCACCTCTATCTAAATAGAATAAATCACCAGGTAATGCATTTTCCCAAAGACTGCTAAGGGTACCTCCACCAGTAAGTAATGCACCAATTAAATTTTGAGGATTTAATAAACCAAATAATGCATCTGCTAATGCAGTAGTATCATATTTTCTAGTGTTCATCCAATATCTAGGATATGGTATATTTACTCTTTGTAAATAGTTAAATGGGAACTGATCTGGTTGACCTAACAAGAAATCAGTAAAGATTGGCATTATAACCTTTTCTGTATACCTATTTAAATAAGTATCTCCGCTAAATATTGGTGTTGTTCTATATATTCGTCCCGGTATTGCAGCTGCAGTATTATCAATAAAATATGTACAGCCTGCCATTCTAACTTGTTTAATTCCTTCCAGTTGACCATACTGATTATCAAAATTAAATTTTAATGCTCCATATAATGCATTAATATCTTTAAACTGTTTTCTTTGAGGACTTTTTAAATATTCATTTCCAAAACTTGTACCAATCATACCTGGTGTAGATGCATCACCATCACCACCTATAACATATAGAGATTTATCAATAGGTGCACCCATAGAAGAAGGATAAGGTAAATAAGCTCCTCCTTGAGATGGACTAAGAGTTTGTATAGCTACAGTATCAGGTCTAAATAAATTATTAATCTTATGAGATGGATTACCTAAATGATTTTCACCAAATATTTGAAATGAACTACCTAAATAATTTGAAGCTGTATTTCTGACTCTAAACACATCTCCAACATTACCTCTAAAATAATCTGAATAAAATCCATGAGAATTATGCTTATAAGCAAAATCTTCTGCAGATACCATATTATATAATGAGTCTATAACAATTTGTGCACCATCTGCCATTTTTTCTCTTGCATAGATAGCACCCATTACTAATTGCATAGGAGCAGGTAGTTGTGCAGCATCATCCTCTTTTTTATACGTATAGTTATCTTGACCTCCTGAGAAACCAGGTTGTAAATTTAAATTTGCTTCAATACTACCTAAAGTATTGATAAAAGCATTAGAAAGGGCACCTCCTGTAATTAATTCTCCAACTCCACCAACTGTATCCATAATTTGATTTGCAGCAGTCGTACCAGGGTTATTAGCAGTCATTGTAGCTGTTGTACCAACCCAAACAGGAGATACTGGAAAAAGACTGACAGGAGGAACAGGCATATTGCTACCATTAGAAGCACCAGCTTGAATGTAATAAGGATCAAATGGAATAGTTTGAGTTGATGCTTTTGTATAATTTCTTTCTTTCTTACCTTGCATTTGACCTATTGCATAGCCAATACCTAAGATACCTCCTATAATAGCACCTGAGTTTCTTAATAATTTATTTTGAGGATGTAGTTCTGATTTTATAAAGTGACCCTCACTAATTCCACCATATGCTCCATATATTCTAGTTTCATAAGCATTTAAAAATGGTCTTTTAAACATTAGTTCTGGAGAGTGGAATGTAAAGAAATCTCTCTTTGTAAGTCTTAAAGGAGGATAATCTGTTATACTATCCATAAAGTCATCACATCCATCTGTTCTTGGAAATGGATCTGCAATAAATGCTTGCGTTAATGCCCCACCTATATTACCATCACCTGAAATACCTAAAGCTGCTGAATCAAACCAATGGTATACATCTCCATGTAAAGAATTATATGGAAAGTTTGGATATAAAATAGTTTCATTAATACTTTCACCTAACATACCTTGATCTCCTTCAGGTACTTTGTAAGCTCTCATATTTCTATAAATACCCTTAGCAAGAATTGATTTAGCCCCTTCTCTTGATCCTCTTAATATCTCATAACCTATAATATTAGTAATTACATTACCATCGTTATCAACAGGTCTAGCAATATTATCAAACTCAACACCTAAAAGTCTAATAGTACTTCCATCATTTGCACAAAGATGTAAACTTTCATGTAATTCTTCAGTAGGCATTTTATGATGTCTAATATGTTTACCACATAAATCAGCCCATATTTCTGGTTTAGTTGCAGGATACTTTTCAGTTGATTGCCAGTAACCCATTTTACCTTTAGCAATCACAGTACCTCCATCACCAGTTGGTATATTTAAACCTGCCTGTGTTACACTAGCTGTGTTATAAACTTGAAAGTTATATTCAAGTCCAGAATTTGAAATTACATTAACTCCTGAATTTTGTCCTAAATCTCCAGGGTTAGGTGTTATATTTTGTGAATATTGATTTTGTGAAGATGGATCAGGATCTCTACCAGGAATATGATAAGAGGAAGATCTTTCTCCTGTATTATAAATCCATCTTATAAAAAAAGCATATTGCTCATCACGCATGAATTGTGTTTTATTACCACCTTTGTAATAATAATCAGCATTGTATTCTGCCACAACCCATCTTGTTTTAATTTCATTAGCTAATGGCTGATAGTTAAAATCAAACTGTTCTGTAGGTCCTTGTCTTATAAGATAATCATTAACCACATACATTGATTCAGATTTCTCATAAGCAGGACTTCTTTGAAATAATAAATTAAGCGGAACACTTACTAAAGCAGGATCAATAAAATCTATATTAATATCTGTTTGCTCAGTACTATATGTTCCAATTTTTTTTGCAACCTTTTGACCTTGATTATCTGATAATATAACTAATTCATATTCTTCAAATTCTTTATCTAAATTGCTAACTTTAACATCTAGACCACCATCATTACTCTCATGTGCAAATAAACTTTGAATTTGAGATACTCCAATATAATCAGTTACTTTTTGATCATTTAAAGTATAAGCAATATATGCTTGATAAGATCCATTTCTTAACTGACCTCCATCAGTTGATTTTGATAAATCAATACAAGGTATATCTAATAAAGGAGCTAATCTTATTTTTTCACAATCTAATTTATCAGTGTCTTCATAAATAACACAAGGATCATTTGGAGGTGATGTAACAACTTGTATATAAGGAATATCATCTAAATTTAAAGTTCTAGATGGATTTAAACCATCATCCCAATATACTTGCCAAGTACAATCATAATTTTCTTTTGC
>CEPN01080462.1_pt1 | contig 9858 bp, 9 predicted proteins | sample 530391 | NCBI WGS metagenome assembly CEPN01 (sample SAMEA2620027, study PRJEB7988) | marine metagenome | isolation source: saline water (ENVO:00002010), including
TGATCACCTCAGGTCTGCCCGGTGGCTCGGGCACACCGCCATCCTTGAGGATCTGCGTCCAGTTCAAGGCTGTGCAATGCAGTAGTGCAGACCATAATGCGGTGAGCAGCCCTGCACCAGATGGCCAAGCTCACCGTTGATGGGTTCGAAAACTTCTGGCGTTATTACAAAGGCGCCAGTGGGAACCAGCCTCAACAGTCCGATGCCATTCGGATGCTGTATGAGGCCATGCCCCAATCACTTTTAGATGAAGGGTGTGTATGGATTCAGCGCTATCGAGAGACACCACCGCAACCAGAAAGCACTGGCGGCATTCCGCAGGCTGCTGTTGATCTGATCAAAGAGTTCGAAGGCTTTCGCTCATGTCCATACAACGATGGGGTCGGAATCGCAACGATCGGCTACGGGGCAACCTTCTATCAGGACGGTCGCGCCGTGGCGTTTGGCGATCCGTGTCTGAGCGAAGCAGAAGGGGAGGATCTGCTGAAGTATCACCTCCAATACTTCTGGGGGATTCAAGAAGTTTCGATTCCGTATTGGAAGGAGATGAGTGATGGGCAGAGGGGTTGCTTGCTGTCTTTCAGTTTCAACATTGGCGCTCATTTCTATGGGTCTAGTGGGTGCAACACGATCACCGGTGCACTCAGAGATAAGCGTTGGGGAGATGTGCCAGACGCCCTCAGGTTGTATGTCAATCCCGGTACAGCCGTGGAGGCCGGACTGCGCAGACGACGTGAGGCTGAGATCGAGCTCTGGCTTTCCTAAATGGTACGGCCGTGCGCCACGGTGGGAATGATTATTTCTCTGCGGCGTAGAGTCCAAACGCTTGAGTGACTATGACCGCAAGGAGTTCACTGACTTGCTGGCCACTGCATCTTTCGTTGGATGGGTCGCGATCTTGAATTTTTGGATAAACAAAAAAGCAGCCTGCCAGTACACCTGCAACTATCACTAACTGAAAACCAATAACACCAGCCAGCAAGTAGAAGGCGTGACGCTTCATTAGAATAAACCAGCTTCTTTATTCTAATGAGCCTGCAATTCTTGCAAGAGCCATGGTTCTGGATCGTCTTCACTGCTGCTTCTGAGCTGATCGGAATCAGCAAGCTCAAAGACAATTCAGTGCTGGAGTTGGTTCTGAATGCTATTCGACGACTAAAGCCAGTTGAGCGCCGTTGATCCTATGGGCTTTGACAGTGAACGGTTCAAGCTCGACGATGCCCTGAGCGAGATCTACATGCTGCGAAAATCCAACAGCGAGATCTTCAAGCGTCTAAACGAGCTTGAGAAAAAGATGGCACAAGTGACTGCAATCGCCCTAGCCATTGCAGTCGTGATACCTGTCATTGTTGAATCCATACTAAAAAAATAATACGGATCACTCGTCATCTTTTACGTCCAGAGCCGCTTGCATTTCCTCGCGAGTCAGGCCGTAATCAGACAGGAGGTGATCGACCTTCTGTTCTGTCGTTTCAGGTTCTGGCTCAGGCGGTGCCACGTAGGGCGCTGCCTCTGCACCAGATGACAAGAACTCGTCGTAGTCCCTGTTGCGTGGATCGGTGGGCACGAATGCCACGTTGCCATCAGCATCGGTGCGTCGGAGTGTGGCCTGCTCTGCGTCGGTCCACTCGTAAGTGAATGCAGGTGCGATGTCAGCAGTGTTTGTTTCAGACATAATTAGTCCTCCTTAAAGTTCAGCGTCAAGAGCGATGTCTGCTATCCATAGTTGTCCAGCAATTCCACCGGTTGATTGAATACCCGCAGCTTGCATTGTTGCGCCCTCTGGACTGATGTCATCGATTCGCTGTGAACTCACATTCTGACTGCTAACCGTATTCACTACAGTTGCTGTCGGTGTAACTCTGCATGTTGCAAAGAAATTCAAAGGACCACCAAAAGATGCTGATGAATCAGACCGATAATCGTTTCTAATTCCGCCACGAACGACTTGGTAATAGCGCTGGCATTTAGAAAGCGTTTCACTGAGGCTTTCGTGTTGGAATTCAAGAGGTTCGTCGGTTGCAGTTACTTGTAAGCCGGTAATCCTAAATGTTGAGTTTACGGTTGCATGCAGTTGTGCAGTTTGACCAAACGCATAGCGGGGCGCAGTGTAATTACCCCAGCTCGTATTATCTTGTGTAGTAAAATCAGACCCCTCCGCCATGCTAATGCTTAGGGTAAGCCTTTGGCTGGCATCCAAGGTTACGGGAGTTGTTTGATCGCCAGGGAAAGTATGCGTGACAAACTTCCAGTTGTTAATCTCACCAGCCGCGACCGTAAATGCTGTGCCGATATTTCTAGCTGTAGCTTCATCCCTGTAAAGATTTAACGAATATGCACCTTGCACTGAAGTGTTGACCCAGAACGAAACAGTCAAAGGTCTTGCATCTGCTGTTCCCCAGTTAAGGTTTTTCAGATCATTGCCTTCAAAAATATACTGAAGCCTAAGACCAGTGTTCGTTCCAGCAGCTTGCGCTGTTGTTGTTTCTAGCCTATAGCAATATGAGAAATTAGCGGGTCCATCAGCTTCCTGACTAACTGTAAATCTTGCGGTGCCAAGATTACTGCTGCTGTGCCTTATACGATCGACAGTATAAAATCCGGCGTTGTCAATATCAGCCACGCTTGTTGCTCTTTGAGCTACTGACATGTCTCCATTGATTATCAGGCTTTTTGGATACTGATTTTGAAGATTGCGAATTGATGTTGACCCATCGGCATGCAGCTCGATGTTTGGATCACCGCCGTTGCTGGCGTGTGATAACTCCGAGACGTTGATTCTGCTCATGACAGGGTTGCTCCGTTCGCAGGGGACCAGTTGGTGTCGTTGGTCAGGTATGTTCCATTCCAGTAAACGTAAAAGTTCGCTTGACTGGACATATCACTGTAATTTGCTTGGTTCCAATCTCCTGACGAAACTGAATAGAAACTAACTATAGAGTTGTTGCTAATGTATGCCGCGGTAAACGGTTGTCCATTGGCACCTAGCGCTAGGTTTCTTGTCATAACCGAACCGACTATACATTCAATCATGTTTGGATATGGAAGCCCTCCAATCTCAATGGCAGCAGCAGCAGACGAACTAAAACTACCAGCTTGCCCATAAAAACTAACTGTGTTGCCAATGCGAGACCAATTGCATCTGGCAGTCGTAGCGGTCCCTTCGCTAAAAGTAGGGGTCCAAGTGCCCTGCTGATAGCCAACAACTTGGCCGGAACCATCTGTTCCACCTGTGCCGGTGTTCGTGCTGCCTCCAACAGTCACCAATTCACCCCCAGTGTCGGGAAAGGTGAAAGTTTGATTGCTTGTAATAGTGTTATTGGCCTGCAGGATTGTTCCCGCTGACGCTCCTGTTAGATGGAGTTCTGCCATCAGTTTGCCTCCATTGCTTTGGCTTGCTCTGCTTGCTTCGCCTCGTAGGCAGCAACAACCTCAGGCGTCCACACCGCTGCAGCAACTGCTTGAGTTTCAGGTGCCTCTTCGCTGGTGTCTGAACCTGGAGGCAGGCAATGCCGGTGATAACTGCGACCGATCTCCACGCCGTCTTTGCAGACGACAGTTGCAACACGAACCTGGATCATGCCAGAAGGCAACACTTCCAGTTTGAGTTCCTGCCCCTCGCAGAGGCCGGTTGAATCAGCTGGTGTTCTGAGAGCCATTAGGAATCAATAGAATTGAAAACAGATTTAGGCCGTAGTTTTGTGCCGTTGCGGGCAGCAGTTAGTCGATGTAATAGAACCCAGCAACTCTGAGAGTTCTATTTTGAATGCCATTGCCAGTACTGCCAGCCCAATCGCTCCCAGTTGGTGTATAAAACTCAATCCTGTTATTCTCCGAAGGGACAGTCATCAGTGGAGCCGGATTGTCTCCCCAGATGTCACCGCTAAGGACGGCATAAGCACCTGCGTGTAGCAGTGTGTCACTAGAAGTGAAAGGCAACCCACCAATAATTAACTGGCTAGCAGTTCCAGCCCCAGCGCCATTTATATTGGCAGTAAAGTGGACGACATTACCTACCCTGACATAGCTACCTGCTCTAGCGTTGTAACCTCCAGCAGAGCCAGACTGATAATTGGGAGTCCAGCTCCCTTGCTCGTATTCTTCAATCGTGTGGTCATCATCAGTGCCGCCGATTGCTGCGCCGTTAGTAAATATGCCAGTGCCGTCAGATTGAATTGCTGAAATAACAGCGGCGCCTGCTGAAATATGTGCATATTTATAGTCAGTCCCTCCAAAATCAAGACTGCCGAAGGTTGTATTGCCGTCTGTCGTATTCAACGCAACAAAATTGCTGTCTACATGCACAGCATCTCCAGCATTGACAGGGCTCAGCGTTGTGCCGTTGCGTTGCCACAGGACGCCATCACCGCCGCCAACAACAGTCCAAGTACCACTATTGGGAATCGTGACAGTGACATTATTTGCAATCGTTACCTCGCCAAAAGTTCCTGCATTTGTGTTATTAGGGATTGTGTAATCAGTGCTAATTGTCTGGCCATTCTCGTAAAAAATTTGATCGTCACCGCCGCCTGTCGGCATTAAATCCGGCACGCTGATCTCAACGCTGCCCGTGCCACCTTCAGGATCAAGTTCAATGCCATTGCCAGCTGTGATCTGCGTGACGCCAGGATCAGCGGCAGGTGATGCGTCAACCCAAGAGCCAACACCTTGATCATTTTCTACCCAGATATAAAGACGGTCATCAGTGGTGTTGTATCCCAGCTGGCCTTCATCAGGCTCTGGATCGGTTGGAAGCTCAGCCGCAATGACTGTCCCTGGCGGAATTTCAACCTGCTGCCACGACAAAGCACCATCAACTGCTGCTGACTGCCGAACGTATTGCTGCGTGTCTGATGGTGCGTCGGTAAATCCAATAACCGGACGCTGTGCATCAGTGTTGTTGACGGTGATTGGAGCTGTGCCCGTGACCGTAATTACGCCAGTTTGGGTGCTCGGGACTTCAAAGATCTGCCACTCCTGTGAAACAGCGTTATAGATAGTTTGCTCGCCGCCAACTACTGCGGTGCCAACAATGCCAACCCATCCGGGGTCGCCGCCTTGGATAACGTCGCCTACGCCGACATTGATATAGAAAGTCCCCCCAAGAGGCTCGTCTGGAGCGAGATCTTCCGTTAAATCAATTGATCCTTGATACCTAATTGCAACTGCATTAAGTGATTCAAACTTGTCATCTAGCTCTTGAATGTTATACAGCCACTGCTGATCCGAATCGTTCAAATCAGTGGCAACGATGTAGCTGCCGTCTTGCCATTGAACCAGCTGCTGGTCTTCAGGCGTATTGCGGATGACCTGCAACGTCTGTTCAGCAGTTGGTGCCTGGCCAACCCGAACAACAGTGTTGCTGTTCCAGATGTATTGATTAGCGCCTGGATCGCCTTCAGCAATAACAGCTAACTGCGTGCGTGACGAATCACTGTTCTCCACCCTCCACACCGTGACGTGATCACGCTGGATGTAGCCAAAATCAATCGTGAACTCGACGGTGCTTCCGTCGCCGCTGAACGTGTCAGTCGCGTAGGCAGTCATTCAACGGTTGCACAGGTGCAGACCTCAGTGTAGGCCGCGTGTCACTGCCGGGAAAGGCCCAGCGGTCCAGCCTCCAAATCCTCCAAGATCCGCTCTCCACGCAGCCTGGAATTGGCGCTGACCTTTGCTCTGAACTCAGGGTGCGCAATGATCATCGCGCTCAGTCCCTGCTTGTCGTAGTAGTTGACGATTGCATTGAACACTCGGTAGACGCCACGCGGATCGTTGTCTCTTTTGATCCGCTCAGACAATGACTGTTCGTAATAGGGCAGCTCTGTCGTCGAAATGCTTGGCCCGTTTGGCAGCGTCAAATCCTGCTCATAGCGCGGGTCTTCGCTCAGAGCAGTTAATGCCTCCACCAACGTCCGACCTTTCACGTAGTCATTGACGTTGTACTGATATGTGCCTGTATCGATAAACGCATTGCTCTTGCCAAGGATGAACTCGACCGGCGCTTCCCCAACAATCAAATTCATCTGCTCTCGATAGGTGCGCTCTTCATCGAGACTCATCGTTGTTGATGGTGTGTTCTTCAGCCCCAGGTCCGAGGCCCCCACCTTGCCGCTCTCGCGTGGTGTGTTGCCAAGGCCATGCTTCTTAAGCCACTTATCCAGCGGCGTGTCGCTGACCGTCACCATTGCGAATGGTGCCGTGTAATCAAGCGGGATGCCAAACGGACGCCGGCGATCACGCATCAGCCAATCCTTGTCTTGATACTGGTAGCCAATGGTTCCAAGGATTGGATAATTCCGCGCCAGCTTGGCCCCAAACTTTTCGAACAAGCCCCAGTTCGGATCTTCCCTCAATGCTGTGATCTCTTGTGCGGACATCTGGCGGCGGCCAAACATCTGCTGCTCATTCGGATTTTGGAATCCACGCGAAGCTGCTGTCAAAAATCCAGACAACGGCAACACGCCATTCATCTGTGATGCCAGCGCTTGCGACAAATCAACGTCAGCTCCAAGCCGACCGCGAGAGATGTAGTTCAGAAGATCCATCACGCCATCCAATGTTGACTTGTTATCCAGCACGCGCATATACGCCTGTTGAATGCCGACCATCAATTCCTCAACGTCCTGTTCTTTAATCAGGTTTTCGTGGAATGCCCGGAACAGGTCAGCCTGCAGCCCCATCAGATCAACTAAATCAATTGATGACCCAGGCACTGAGAGTTTCGACAACCCCAAAAACTCACCGGCACTAATGGCAAATGAATACGGCGTGCCAAATGCAGGGTTGTTCTCTCGCTCACGCTGGTCTTTGTTAAAGCTGCCGCCATCGCGGAACACACCTGATTGCCAAAGGGCATACGTTGCAGACGAAATGAAGAACGCATTGATGGCTCTTGCATAAGCATCCGCCATCTCTTCTTTGGTGTATGGCGCATCACCAGCCTTGACTCCCTTGGCCTGGCGCATCTGTTCCAAATATGTCTTGGGCAGCGCGATCAGTGCGTCACGACTCAGCAGCCACTTCAATCCGTTGTATGGCGTTTGGAACACCGGCATCACCCAGCCACCGAGCGGGTTCTGCCTAATCCTTTGAATACCAGTGCCGATATTGCTGGTAACAGGTTGAGTGAATGTGGCCTCCGCACCACGCTGCGCACCAGCTCTGCCTTCAGGTGTTGCAAGGTTTGGCGTGCCAGCCCGATCGTTGAACAACTTGAGCCGCAACGCGTCATCGCCCATATCACCAAACTGCAGCCCACCAGCCTGCCGTCTGATTACGGCCAGTTCATCGGTGGTCATTGCCTCTGGCTTGAACACTGCTTTTTCAGCGCGTTCATTCGCACGGTCGGCGACCCATTGCGCCTTGCTGATTCCAGCCGGCTTGTCCACCAGCTCATCCCATTCCGTCAGCGCATTGTCATAGGCAACAACGCTGGACTTCCAATCAAACGCCATCTTGCGGGTGACTTCATCACCAGCAGACAGCAGTGAATATCCAGGTGAATATCCCATGGTGCTGCCACCAGGCAGCCTTTCGATGGCATTGCCAAGTAGATACCGAGCAGCAGTGCTGGCAAGGTTCAATGCTGCTAATGGCGTTGTAAGAACGGTTGTGCCAACTACCTTGCCGGGAATGTTGGCCACATCACGCAATGACTGAGGCCGTTCAAATACTTCTGCCCAAGCATCGATCAACTGATCTCTGGTTTGCAGCATGACCGCAGTGTTGTTTTCCTTGCGGTTCACCAGCGATTGCGGATCCAGCCCTTCCTTGATTCCAGCTGATGTGAATGTTGGCCGGCCCGTGGTCAAGCTCTCAAACGCATTGCCGAATGCTGCCTGCATTCCCATCGACATATTGCGGAAGGCAAACGTGGAAGCTCGCAGCGCCTCTCTTTTGCTGCGCCTGATTCCCATTGAATAAAAATCCTCAGCGCCATTGCTGAAATTCACCAGCGCACCAGCCACCACGTTGCGTTGTGTCCAGGTGGATGGACTCAAGAACAGATTGTCTCGCCGCAGGTTGTTAAGGATCCTGATCTGTGCAGAGATCCTGCCCTCATTGATTCCAATGTTGTTCAATGCACCAACACGCTTGGCGCGTGCGATCTTGCGCAGATCTTCTGCATTGCCCTGAAGGATCGCTTCACTCACCTGCGATGCCAGGCTGCCTTCTTTGAGCGTGTCTAAATCAAGAACATCGATGTTTGCAAAATTCAAATTATCAGTCACGCTATCTAAGTCCGCAAAAACAAACTGACGTGATTGCAGCGCTTGGCCGGTCTTCCTTGAGATCAGCGCATCAAACTGCTCAAAGAAATGCACGAACTGTGAGGCACGCGACAACCTCGCCTGCTGTTTCGGGCTGATGCCAAAGGTCTCGATCAACGTGGCGCTGTCTTCCAACAGGTCGGCGTAAAACCTGGCGCTGTCGAATTTCATTTTCTTCGCCATCACCATGACGATCGGCAAACGCTTCAGTGCCTTGGTGTCACGACCCATGGCGCGAGCGATTTCAGCTGGATCACCACCCAACATCCGAATGTTGTCCAGCAGCTCTTCTCTGGCTGCCTCCTCGGTGAACTCCATCGCTAGCTCTTGGCCAGCGTCAGACTTCATCCGGCGCACACCGGCCAGCTCTAGCAGGATGTTGGTGTTCTCTTCATTGAACTCCATATCCGCATAGTTGATGTTCAACCCTTCGCTGCCATCGGGCTTGGCGTTGTTGTCGAACCGTGCCCGCACCAGCTCGCGGATCTTCTCTTCACCCAGGCCAATGTTGTCCTGTTCAACCTGCTTATAGAACTCACGCGGGTTAATCCTGATCTTGGTGCCATCCAGCATTGAGAACGTGCGGAATGGCTTGGCGCCTGTTGCGGCTTCCTCCGCTTCCATTTGTGCTGTGGCCTTCGCCTCGGCATCAATAGAACGCTTCAGCCTGCGTGCAGCTGACTGCTGTTGCAGTGCTTCCTGCAATTCGCGTTCGATCTTTGAACAATCAGCCATCGCAGGTTGCCTCCTCTAGTTTCTTTTGAAGACGACGAACCTTGTCGTCGATCTTTTTGTTGACTCTGTTGACCTTGACTTGATCAGCGTTTTGAGTCTGACCTTTTTTGCGTCTTGATCTTGACCTGGATTTTTGAGGTTTGCCCTCAGGTGCCACAGGTTTTTTGATTGCTGCTGCAGCCTCCGCAGGCACGTTGCCCTCTGGAGTCCACTCCAGCAATTGAGTTGTAGTTCCTACATCGGTCACCTCCCCCGGTGTATCTCGATAAAGACCTGTCTCTTCACGGCTGAGCATCATTAGCCGCTTGCGCTCATCCCACGTCAACTTGTTCCAGCCTTCCTTCTCCCACATCGCCTGACGCTGTGCTCGCTGCCCAGCACCATCGAGCTCTGCCCAATCGAATCTCTGACGAACCTCTTCAATCAAGGTGTCAGCAGTTTTGCCAGCTGCCTTGTAGGTGGGAATCGCACCATCGGCATAGCCTTTCAGCAGATCAAGTTGACCGTTGGCATCAGCTTGAAACAGCACATCAACCAACTGGCCTTGATCAAATTGCGTTTGCGGCAAGCCTGCTGCTGGAGGCGTGATGTCTGGCTGCACCTCGCCGGCATCAATCGCAGCCTGCAAAATCTTCCGCTTCATCAGCTCACGCTCTTCAGCACTCATGCCACGACGCTGGAACGGAAGATCAAGCACCACGCCTTCCTCTGTCGTCTTCAATTGGTTCACCGGCAGCTGGCCCTGCTGACCAGGAATCTCCAGCTGCTTGCCAGGGTCAACGGCGTATCGCTTGGTGCGGCCAGCAATCTCAACCAGCGCATCAACGATGTCCTGTTTCTTGGCAGCCCACAC
>CEPN01033520.1_pt1 | contig 9843 bp, 9 predicted proteins | sample 530391 | NCBI WGS metagenome assembly CEPN01 (sample SAMEA2620027, study PRJEB7988) | marine metagenome | isolation source: saline water (ENVO:00002010), including
CGTATTTACATTCTCCAGTTTCTCCGTGCTTATATTTTCCGTCTTTACATTTTTTACAAGGCATATTATATAATAGATTTTAAGTTAATATATTTGATTTTTAAATTGTGGCTCTACGCCTAATATTTGCTAACTGGTTTTGTGACGAGGTCATTTCGTCAGTCACAACAAAAGCTTTTAGCGGCTCTGGCGCTTGTACATTAGATAAATCAAAAGAGCCTGAAACCATTTGCGGGGCTGGTGTTGTTTCTGTTGTATCTTGCGTTCCCTCTGTGCCGCTTGGACCTTGACCAGCTATAATTTTTCTAATTTGTAAAGCAGAAAAACCAGCTGCTAAACCAGCTTGAATAAAACCAAAACTACCACCAGTTGCAGCCATCATAGGTATATTTGCAACTCCAGATTTATATGCTTCTAAAACTGATTGTGTACCGCTTATTGTTGCTTGTGCAACCGCAGCCGCTTTACCTATCTTTGTACCCTCACCAGCTATTTGTTCAACTAGTTTTAAACCATTCATAGCTAAAGCTATTTTAGTTTCTTCTAAATCTTTATCAATTTTCTTTTGGTCTTCTACTGCTTTTTCTTGTACTTCACCTCTTAATCTAGCGTATTTTTTTTCTATTTCTAACTCTAGTTCTTTTCTATTTTCTAATTTAGAAATAGCTTCTAATTCTGCTTTTTCTTCTATTTCTAAAAGCATCATAGCTTTTTTATTTTCGTCTTCTTCTATTGCTAATAAATTTTCGTTTCTAATATCTTGCAACCTTTGATTTTCTTCTTTTTGTTTTTCTTTATTTTCTTCTTCAACTTTATCATTTATAGCTTTTAAGTCAGCGGCGTATTGTTTATCTAATAATAAAATTAATTCGTTTTGAACTTTTTTACTTGCTTTAGATTTTTTAATACGTTCTTTTTCGTTTTCTAAATCTATTTCTAATCTTTTTTTTGCGCGTTCATCTTCGTTTTTAATACTTTGTAGTGTTATTTCGTCTTCTATTTTACTTATTTCAACTTGTAGATTTTTTTCAGCTGCAATACGTTCTTCGTACGCTTTTTTGTTAGCTTCATTACGTTTTTTTGCTGCTTCAAACGCTTTTGTAAAAAATTCCCTAGTTATTTTCTTTTGCTCAACACCAAATAATCTTAAAGATTCATTTTGTTTATTTTGTAGTTTTAATATTTCTGCTTCAACTGCTTGTTGATTTTTCTTTGCGGTATTTAAAGCATTTTGTCTATCGTTTATTGTTTCTGCGGAAGCCTCTTGCTTTTTTTCAAAATTTAATGAACTTTCTTTTTGTCTAGTTTCTTCTTTTGCTAAAACAAGTTTTTCTTGTAAAGCAGCCATTGATTCTGCGTCAATTGCTTTTTGTATTTCAAAATTTTCTTTTAAAGCGTCTAGTCGTTCTTTTGATGATTTAGTTTGGTCGTCTATTATTCTTTTGTTAGCGTCTAATTGTGGTTGTTGTTTTATTTGTTTTTTGTTAATTTCACCCATTGTATGGTTAATATCTGCTAAAGTATTATCCATAATTTCAACTTCGTCGTTATTACTTTTAAATACACTAACCAAAGTCGTACCTAAAGCTATTAAAGCGGTTACTCCAGCTACAATAGCGCCTATTGGATTTGCTGCAACAATTAAATTAAAACCTTTTTGTACAACGCCTAAAAGTTTTGTAGCACCAGTCCATTTACCTACAAGACTAATAATACCAGTAATAGTACTTTTTTGTTTTAATAAAGACTGTATACCTTGATTTAAAGACATAGCAGCTTGTACTTGTAGTATTGCTTTTTGCGTTGACTCGCTTTCAATACCAAATAATTTCATAGCACCCTGAGCCGCAGATATTGCCGACCCAGCTACTCCAAAAGCGTCTTTTAAACTAACCGCTTCTTCATTTGTTTTTTTAAGGTCTCTATTTAATTGACCTATATTACTTTTTACTTCTGCGTTTACTACTACGTCTGCCATAATTTTTTATTTATAAACTAACATTTGTTTTAATTTGTGTAAATGTAATATTAGAACACCATTCTACCGTTACATCAGTTTCGCCCCTTACAGTCATTCTAAAATTTGTACCAGATATATTTGCTACTGGTCGCCAGTCTGTTACTGTTCCGCTACTTTTTATTGCATCTCTTTCACGTGATATACTTAATGTACCAGATTTATTAATAACTACGCCACGCTCAACAAAAGACGCAAAATCACCAGTATTACCAGTATTTGTACCGCCTACTCTAACTGCTACAACGTCAGCGTGAAAATACATTATAGTATTGTCAGGTATAACAAAAAAACTGTCTGTAACATTATTTAAATAACTATCTACTGTTGAACCAGCCGTAGTCTGAGTTCCGTAAATTAATTGTATTGACTGTCTCTCTGCAAGATTATCTCCAGCTGCGTTACCGCCTAAAACAAAGCTATTATTAGCAGTTGCCTCTGCTAGTGTCCCGCTTACAATTACATTATTTATACCTCTTTGTATTTCGTTTTTGTTACCCGTTATTTGATTATTTCTACATGAGCCTTTTGTGCTATTATTTTGCCCAACTATTTGTGTATTAAATGTAGCAACACCTATACTATTATTAGTGCCTAAAATTTTATTATTTCTTTTATCTGAATTTATATCGATTTTAGTTTTAGGTATATAAGCAGTACAAGTTGAAGTATCTTTATTATAAGTATATCCGTAAGCCTCGCATTGTTCTTGATTTGCTGAAACCGTATTTGTACCGTCTGTAAATATAACTTGACCATTAGCTCGTATTATTTCTGGTTTTACTGCTATTCCTTTTACAAATGGTATTTCTGATAATATTGTTTTTTTTGCCATTATGGTATAAGTATAAATTCTACGGTTGATAAATCAGTCGGTTTATAATCTATTTTATTTACACGAAAAGCCCTTTGTTTTATGTATACAATATCGTTAAAATTAAAAGTATTAATATCACCAGCATTTAAATTTACTTTAATAGTCATAGTTTTAGTATCTGGATTATATAACTCACTAAAGTACGGCAACCAGTACATATTAAATAAATTAAAATATGTTGGATTACCTATATTAATTAATTGACAAATACCAAAATGAAAATCTTGTGTATTTGTTGTTGAAGGAGGCTGAGTTGTAACTATTGGAAAAGCAGAAAAATGACTAAATTGTAAATACTGTGTTTCAGCCGCAACTTCAGATTCTCCGTTTTGCGCTGGTACATAATAAGTAGTGGTAGCCATATTGACAATACCATTATTAGATAATATTCTTGGTGCATTTTCAAAAGCTTCAAAACCTTCTTCTTCGTTACCACCATAAATCATTGGTAAAATTAAATCATAATTACCCAAAAGAGGTTTTACAATAGTTGCTGCAAAAGGACTAGCTACTATTTCTTTTTTACCCTCTAATAATGTAAAAGCAGAAGCGTCATAAATTTTACTACCATACAAAAACCCGCCTGAAGAATTTTTATAATTTTTAAACGGGTAGTCTTCGTCGTCTTCTACAAATCTAAATATTGTTGTCTTATTTAAATCTGTTAACGGCTCTAGTTTTATATCGGTTACGTCTATTTTATTCGTCCAGTCTTGAGGTATGCTTCTGCTTTCTAAAGATAAATCGTTAATATTTTGACTATTTGTGTTTTTAACAAATAAATCTTTATAAGGCTCTATAACAATGTTATTAGGATTGTTTTTGTCTGGTACTGCAACTAAATTAAACATTGTCATTATACCGCTTAAAAAATTCCATTGATTTGTTTCGCCTCTTAAAGTTTGTAAAATAGAATTACTTGCTATTGTCGTAACCCCTGAGTCCCAAAAAATATAACCACTAAAAACTGCAACTCCAGAGCTAATAGTAGATTTAGCTCTTAAAGTTAAAGTATCTCCAGAATTTAAGGCAATATTAAAATTACCTTGATAGTCAAAATTATTATTTGATGTACCACCGTTAGTTGTAAATATTTGTTGATTTATAGCGGTTGTATTATGCAGCCATTCAACTGTTACGGTTTGTACTGCGCTATTTAAATTTATAAAACCTATATCGTAATCTACATTATAAAATTCTCCAGTAGCAGTAGCAGTTAAAACACCCGTAGTAGTATTATAGTTTGGCGGCGGGTAAACACCATTTGGTATCGGTATATTTGTATAAGAAGTTCCTATATAAACCGCCGCAGCTAATGGGTTTAAAGGGTCAAAATCTTTAAAAGTTTCGTAACTAGCGTCAACACCAGCTGGAGCTGGGTTGTTATCTGACCCCCAATTAAAATCCATAAATAATTTTTCAAACTCTACTGTATCAAAAAACTCACTTGTATATGTAAAAGGCGTTGGTTCAAATATTCTATTTATAAGATATTTTATTTGTATAAAAGGTCGAAAAACGTCTTCTAGTCTTGACAATTCAGGCATATCAATAGTACCGTTTGTACCGTCTGACAAGTTTATATCTCCTATCCAATTAACAAAAGGGTACTTTAAAACATTAGTGTTTCCAGTACCTAAAGTAGCGTCGTAAGCAAAACTACTTGTAGATAAAGCAGTAGATAATTGTAAGCCCGTACCGTCAGCCCAACTGTTTTCTATATTTGAATAAGTGTAACTGTGCGTTAATTCTGATAAATTTATATCGTTAAAAGTTTTGTTTTTTAATAAATCTGCTAAAGCAATAGCCTCAGAATACAAATTTACATTATAACTAATTTCACCTTCTTTATCGTTTATATCTATTAATCGTAAATATCCTTCAAATATTATAAAACCGTCTTCTTTTAATTTGCACTTTGTTTTTACATACGGGTTAAAACTTAATCCGCTTGTAGTTCTTGTAATCTCAAATATATTATCGAATATTTTATTATTTCTTTTACTTGCTGGTATATTAAAAGCTTTACTATATGATTGTACTTTTTCTGCTACGTTTTTAAAATCATCAACACTTAGAGTCAATGGTATATTTTCGTCTTCGTACAAGTCTAATAAAACTTCTCCAGTACTTAAATTTTGTATTGCGCCGCTTTGCGTAAAATTAGTTTGTTGTATCGATACACTATTTAAACCACCAACTCCAACACCAAAAGTTTGTATTGTTATAATATCAGTAGTGCTTTGAGCAGAAAAAGGTATGGTTTGTATTCCAGATAAACCAGCGCCAATAAAATAAAAATTAACAAATACATTATTACCGCTATAATGTCTAACTTGTAAGCCAGTAATATTAACTGCAATATCAATAGACAAAATATAATTTACTCCAATTTGTAGATTAGATAACTTTTGCGCAAAACCAGTATCATTTAATAATGTAACGCCACCTGAGCTTTCAGTTGGTAAATTTGTATTTAAACTAAATCGTCTAAAACTATTTATATTTATAGAGCTTGTATTAATAAAGTTATCTACGCTTGTAATATTTGTATCTGAACTAGAGGCATTGAAAGTTGTAAACTGAGTACCGTCTGTATAAAACTCGTTACCCTGCGGACTTAAAGAAGTGAGACCGTCAAAATACTGAGGAAATAAAATTAGTTGTAAACTCATTATATAGATTGTGTTTTTAACATTCTCGTAAATTGTATATTAAAACTATATTGTATCAACTTGTCGTTAGCTACTGTTTTTCTTGTATGCGAACTTGTTGTAAGCGTTACGGGTGTTACATACTCGTTTTTTAAAGAGTCTGTTTCTGTAATATCTTTATAGCCTTTTAACATATATATTTCAGGACTGTTTACAAGTTCTTCTAAAATAGTATTATCGTCTTCGCTTATATAATCAGTATTTATTGTCATAGATTCAGTTGCATTTACTCTAAAAGTTTTTTTACCGCCTCTATGACTGTAACTACGATATTTACTTTCGTTCCAAGTTCCGTGCAACTGGTTGTAAGTTGTACTTGACGTATTAATTGTTTTAGTAGATTTTAAAACAAAAGTGTAATAGTCCCAAGCACCCCATTGATTTAACCAGCATAAACGTACACTTTCGTATTGTTTTTCACTAGGGCAATTTAAATTTATTGTATAAGTTTGAGTCATAGCGGTAGGAGTAGAATCTCTAGCTACAACTGTATAATAACCACCCTGTATGGTACCAGCCGTTACTAAACTAGAAAAAGTACTTGTGCTATCGTTTCTTAAATTAGCTGGGTAAACTCCAGCGTATAATATAAACCTATCACTACTTGTTAAGAAAAAGAAAGCAGATATAGGAAAAGCGCCGTTTGCAGTATTTTTTGTTACAACGTCAGTTCCTAGCAACGAACCAGTACTAGAATAATATGTAAAAAGTAAATCGTTTACTTTGTTTGCTAATGTAGCAGAACTTTGTAAAAAAGCAAAAGTTCCGTAATCGTCAATATTAGCGTAAAGTTGCGTAGGTGAATTTGTTAAGAATTTTTTTGACGTAGAACCTACTTTAAATTCTTCTAAATCAAAACCAAAATCTATTCCGTTCGTTGTAAGTATATCGTCGTTTTTTACATAACCATTAAATATTTTATACATAGCGCTAACTACTTCAGTACCAGTAGCTAAAGATACTGTGTTATTTTGTAAATATTCAACACTAAATTTTATTTGTAAAAATCTAAATATATTTTCGTTTAAAGAATATTTATCTGTCAAATGTAAAGGTACTTTATTGTCTTCTGTTATAGCATTACCTTTATATAAACTACCTACCGCAGCTAAATTATCTGCGCTAACATAATTTTCTATTATATTACTAAAATCAAAAATACCTACTCCAGCATTATTTGGAGTTGTTTTAAAAGTACCGATTTGAGTTGCAGTATTATTTACGTTTGGTGCTAGTGTACTAATATGTACTTCTGCTACAAACTTAACTTGAGTTTCATTTGCTACTGCGTCGTTATTTGATATAACAAAGATTATTTCAGCACCTACTGGTGTCATAAAAAATCTTGGTTTTTGTTCTATTACTGAGTTAGCCATTTTATTTTTTTTATGCTCGTTCTATATTAGGAAAAGTTACTAATGTATCTATTATGTCTTCTTTAATTTCTGGAGCTACATTTACTTTAAAATCAGATAAACCTAACATCAAAGAGTCTTGAAAAAAACTTACGCCCTTTATACCTTTTATCCATAATACTTTCATTATAGCTATTGCTATGCTTTTAGCTGGTATAAATTTTCCTGTTTCTAAATCTCTGTTTATAGTGTTTTTTCTGATAAATTTTGCTATTCCTTTTGTCATACCTCCGCGTGGTCCAGAGCCGCTACCAAATCTGTAAGGGCTATTTTTTAAATCACTATTATAATTTACAAACTTATTAATACCTGAATATGTACCAGCTTGTAAGCCAGTTTTTATAGTACCACCTATTCCACTAACTCCTTTATCTACAAAAGTACCGTAATCTAGCATTTTAAATTCTACTACATAGTCTTCGCCAGTCGTATAAACTCTTGATTTTATAGACCTATCTAAAGGACCGCCAGATTTACCAGCCGCTCTTAAATTATCTTTTGCTTCTTGTACAACTTCTTTACCCCAGCTTTTAAGGTAATTTTGTAAATGATTATACTCGTATGCGCCCATTATATAGAAGCTACAAATATTTCTACATCTACGTCTGTACTTGTTACTGGTCTAGCTTCTATTTTTGCAATATCTGCTAAAGAGCCATAAACTGGGGTTGCGTTTGCTCTAGCAAACATACCGTCATCAGTTCTTGCTAAAATATGCGAAGTTGTAGGTTTTAATAAAACCGTATAACTTGTAGCTGCGCCACCAACACCTATTTCTAAATCTATCGAAGTTGATAAATTAGTTACCCTTACATACCTTACGTTCTCAGTATCAATAGCCCCTGCGCTATCATATACGTTTGCCGAAAAAGTTGCAACTGTTGTAGTTGCAGTATGAGGACAAGTTACTATTCTTTCAAAAACATCTGTAATATCTGTTATTGTTGTTGTATTTGAAGAACCTCTAACTGAGCCGTTAAGTGTTACTGATTCTGAAATTGTTGTTACTAAATCTGCCATAATTATTTTTTCTTTTTATTATCTATTTGTTTTAATTTTTTAATTGCCCAGTTAACGCCACTTGTACCACCCCAGCCTAACCAAGCTACATAACCCCTATCCTTCCAAGGAGTGCTTTTATTTTCAGCGCTAACCTCTGCGTTTTTTTCGTGTCTTTTAAATGAAGCCATTCTTGAAATCGTGTCTCTCGAAATCTTAGTTTTTGAGCAGAGCTGGTTAGCTCTGGTTAAACCAGTTTTTGTCATTCCTTTTACTTCGTCCCTACCGTGTTCATCTATCCAACGTAAAACCTTACAGGCATTATTACTAGCACTCTCTGGGTAGTCATTATAAGTTTCAAACTTTATACTTATTGCTTCTAATTTTTCTAATAAATCTTCGTAATTCATATATGTATTGTTATTTTAAAAAAACCTATTGTTATTTTATATTTACCTATTTTAAATTTCATCAGTAACCAGCCCCGTTAGTTGATACTGGTATTTCGCAAGTATCAAAGTCGTTCATAACTTTTACGCCTATATTAAAAACCCAGCCACTAGCTAAATCGTCAAATCGTTCTTGAAATGGGTCTATTGTAAATTGGTCTTCTGTAAAATATATTGGAAAATTAATATCGTTAACTCCAGCTAATGATTGTCTTGAACTGTGTCGCAACATACTTATGAAATCAGTAGCAATATTTAAAGTGTTATTCCATACTTCTTGTTGGTTGTTATTTCTATTAATTAACTTAGTTAAATCTGCAATAGGTTTTACTTCAGTACCCATATTAGTATCTACTAAATCCATAATAAAAAGCTGAAAATTGTATATAAGCTCACTATCTCCAGTTGTTACGTTTACAGGATTTATATGTAGCAAAGGCATTTTTAAATTCTTATCAATAGCAACATCATATATATCGCCAACTGATACAGTAGATATTTGGTCGTGATATTCTCCTAGCCTAGCCATAAAATTAACCACGTTATTATATGTTTTGTTATTAACCGACATAATTTGTTTTTACTTTATTTTGATTATCTAAGTCTGTTTCGTAGCTTAACCACGTTAACGCTTCTATTAAATTTAATTTTGTTACCTTATCTAAATCCACTATATTACCATTTGTTAATCTATATATAACACCAAACCAACTCCATTTTTTTGCAAAGTCATTATCTGCTATTGCATTATCGTTTCCCTTAGCTCCTTTGTCAAAGACGATAGCAAAATCGGTAATAATATTGCGCCGAAATTGTAAAAAAAAACCAGCGCATCTTGCACTTTTTCTGCTTGTAAACCTCGCATTATTTCTGTCCGCAACTTAATATCTCCATCATAGGGTTCTATTTGATAAAAAGTATCTTTTTTATTTGTTACTGGTCTGTATAATATAGCCATTATTTCTGGCATATTATTTTCTATGTCTTTTAAATATGTATCTAAATCTACATATTCTCCCAATGTTAGACTATCTAAGTCTGGGTGAAAACCATACTCTTTACCGTCTATTTCTATAATTTGTTTTAAAGAACTATTTTCATTTTGCTGCATATTAGATAAACTTTTTGTAATCATAGCTATATGATACAATTCTAATTTATCTAATAATTTTTCTGGTATATTTGACAAAGCTAATATGGTTTGTTTTGCTTCTTGTACTTTACTTACTTTTTTTATTTTAAGTAGCTTAGCCCATTTTTCAAGCGTTACGTCAGACCAGTTTGTTATTACATTATATTCTTTTTTTTTGCCCTTATCTTTTATTTGTACTTTCATATATTATATAATAGAAATTGTTGATATTTAGTTTAA
>CEPN01080461.1_pt1 | contig 9823 bp, 5 predicted proteins | sample 530391 | NCBI WGS metagenome assembly CEPN01 (sample SAMEA2620027, study PRJEB7988) | marine metagenome | isolation source: saline water (ENVO:00002010), including
GTCAGGTTGAACTCCATCCCTACTTTGCTGAACATCTAATGGATAATACTGAACGTCACTATCAAGGGTAGTTAATGCCTGAGGAGGAACAATATGAGTAAAATGACCCTTCTTATCAAGTGTAAACGCATCAGGACGGAAACCATCAGCAATCAGTGCTTGTGTACCGAAGTTAGAGTTAGAGTTGGTGATAGAATAGTCACCACCAGATTCAATTAAGTGCTGCTCAGCATAACCAACGGCGAACACCGAAACTGACTGAATAAACGCATTATTAGATACACGAATGTGATAGTGTCTCCAATCATTTTGAGTGCGGGTCTCCTCACCACGATAATATACACCTCTAGTAGAATCCTGGTGAAGTGCAACAGCACCAGATTGACCTTCTACAATAAAACTAGGTCGAATGTTGCCATTAAGATCTGTGGTAGTTTCACTAAATTTAGTGAACGCACGGTCATCTTTCTGAAGTGAAACACCAGTAAACTGGGCGACAACCATGGACTTAAATCCACTAACTCTGCTGCCGTCTGCCCATAGACCACAAAGACCATAAGTAGATCTCAGTGAACAGTTAAAGATATATGGTGAAGATGAGTCAACAGTATCAATCTCAGCCTTAACAATAGCACTATTGAGCTCACCAGAAGGAACACTACCAGGAGTAAATCCATTAACTGTTATTGTAAGTGTTGTGTCGTTAGCAACATTAGTAACATAATATGTTCCATTCAGTCCAGAATAAGTACCAATAATCTCTTCAATAGTAATCTGCTGACCTTCAAATACTTCGTGAGGACCATCAGTTACAATAGTTACAAGAGAACCAGCAACAGTGATAGATTGAATATCAATTTGTCCTGCCTGTTGCAGAGGACCAACAATTCTAGTTTCTTGAGTTCTAGATTCTAATTCACCTGGAGTTGTAGGAATAGAAGCAAATGCTCTAGAGCATTTTGCATAGAAGAGATCCAGATCAGTTTGGTCAGCATATGTGAAGCAAGTGACCTTATGGTGTGAATAGTTAGAGTCTAGAATAGCAGTGCTATTAGGATCTTTATAAACACCACCATTACCAGAAACATCAGATGTAGGAAGAGCATCAAACAGTGAGAACTGCCAGAAATAACATGCACCAGTTACTCTAAAGATTGATGTTCTGCCGAAAGCATCATTTGCTGGATCGGGAACATAACGTGGTCGGACCCTAGTCTTTCTAAGATCCATACCGACCAGAGAAGTACCTCTAGGAATAACCAGACCACCTTCTACAGAGTTAAACTTATAAAGATCGTTGGCAGGATCAAAGATATTAAAATTAGATTGATCAGATAACTCAGAAACTTCAGCAGAGTTTGATTTACCAGGACGGTTATCAATAATATACTCACCAGGAGCAAGATTAATAGTAAACTGGTCGTACTTATCGTTATTCTGTCCCTGAATATACGAGAATCGAGCAACTTCGATAAGTGCTCGCTGGATAGTCTTAAACGGTCTCGTAGGAGAGTTGCCGTTATTAGAAATCAAGTCCGACGCATTAAAATCGTCAGGATTGACATACAACATTCTTCCAGTTCTGGAAGCAATCAAATTAGTTAATCTGGTTAATGCCATCTGAAGTTATCTACAAAAAATGGTTCTTCTGGGTTATTTATCTATAAAAAAAGATCAGGCACAAAGTACCTGATCTCTAACACTTCCTTCACACGGAAATTAAATTGTATCACTCATTTTGCATTGTGTCAAGCATGTATTCTACAGTGTCAGCGACATCTTCCATTGCGTCACGCAAGAATGGTTGCGAACCAGATTCTTGCCTCATGGGATCCTTATCATCAGTAAGAGTCCACCGCCATTGTCTTGTGGGTTGTGAGTACCAGAGATTGATTTTCATTCGGGTAAAGTGCTTTCGGGATCTAATTCTATACCGCTCAACATTGGGTGTAAACCTTCCTCCAACAAATATGCAGACTTCTGATGAATTAGTTCAATGGAAACTGTAGGAGAACCTATCACTTCTGCTAAAACTGCTTCATCATTCTGAGTTTCACCATCCAAAGAGTCAAACGTAAAGGGAATACCATTGAGAAAGTATGCCTTTACAATCCCTTCTTCATCGGTGATGACATGTTTAGCGGTTACTTTGTACATATTAGCGTTTGATACATTTTAGGTTGTAATCTCTCGCCTTGAGTGCCTCAATCATATGCATCATCGCTACTTCTGGATTCGTGTCCCCACATGTAAAAACATCTAGGGCGGCAGACCCTCGCTCGGGCCAAGTGTGGATGCTGATGTGACTCTCAGAGAGTAATGCTACTATAGTAACACCTTGTGGTTCAAACTTATGAGACGAAATGTCCAATAAGGTTAAACTAGTTTTATTTAGAGACTGAATGATTTGCTCTTTTAAAAAAATTTCATCATCAAGAAGTTCACGAGGGCATTCATACACCTCCGTGAAACAATGTTTGCCAAGTGTCATCAGTTCAGGTTAATTGCTACTGGTGCTGTTGCGTTAATTACTTTTGTTGCAAACATAAGAATCATACCCATAGCACCTGATGCTGTTATCGCAACACCACCACCAAGATTCTGGAGTAGAATTACGTTAGCAGGAGTAGGACCAGTTTGAACACCAATACTACCGATTGCAGTTGCTTGAAGAACAAGATCACCTTTTGCCAATGTAGCAGCAGACCATCCAGAAGTTCCTGGTGCAGCAGTTGTAATCTGAGTAAACGAATTACCGACAGGAATGTTAGTGAAGTCCTGAGCGTATTGAAGAATGGGATCTTGATATAATGTAGAGGTTCTACTACCATTAATCTCAGTCTTCATTGCCTCCATAGGCATTTCTAATGTCAAAGGTCCAACTTTTTTAAGAGGATTATTATTGACCTTTACTTTCATTTTGCCATCAACTTCAAGAATATAGTCATGCCCAATAGTTTGTTTTAAAGTGCCGACTGTATTCTTTGTAGTAATGTGTGCTCCTGGTCCTAGAACAGCAGGTTGCAGGATATTTAATTTCTGTTCCTCAAGGTTTTCGCCATAGTTTTCTACAGTCTTAGTACCAGTAACAACTTCTTTGTAACTAGCAGTAGAAAGTTCATACTGACCAGTTGAGATACTTAATTTACCACTACCAATACTTTTAGTGGGTCCAAATGGAACAGGGTCTTGACTACCAGTATTAAGACTGATTTGATCAGCAGCTTTCATAATAATGCTACCACCAGAGATCAATTCAAGATCTCCATTAGCAGCATTGATTACAATACCACCTTTGCCATTACCTTGTACAATTATATCACCCGAACCAAAAATGTCAATACTTTTATTTTCATCACTGCCACCTTCACCACCACCAGTGTTTCTCGCACCATTGGAAGTTAATTTAATATCATGCTCAGATGTAAAATGCATATACCCTGTTGACTTAACATCAAGGTATCCTTCATTAGGAGTTCTAGTTGCACTTCTGGCATTAATTAGAACTGCTCCATTTTCCTGCCAACGAATAAACGATGCCTTATAATGACGCATCTCATAGGATCTATCATTAACTCCACACGTTTCCCTAATGGTAAAGGAACTATCAGTGATAGTTTCCCTTACCTCATTCATTTCCTCCTGAATTTTAGAGGATTCTTGTTCAATCGACTGTTTGGTATCTAGCATTTTACGGGCAATCTACAACGAATACAGTTCCGAGTTTGCTCTCGTTGTATTTATTGACAACGTTGAGATAACGATCAGGAACTTCTGGACATGGAACAAAGGTTAGGACAGGTTGAGCAGATCCACCAAAACCACTACCACCCATAATTCTAATTTCAGGGAGGCTATCATAAACTATATCTTTTGGATTAGTAATTCTGATCTCAGCAAGTCTACCATCTTCAATAGCAGCGACTGCTATAGTAGGATCATTATTAACATATACAGTTGGAGAGAATTCATAATACCCACCAACATTAGTAATAATAATGTTAGTTAAGATTGCACACTCTTCATAATCAACTGATGGGGTATATCCAATACCCTTTGATTTTATCACAATATCGATTAAATTACCATCATCATCAAGTTCCGCTTTCGCAACAGCACCAGTTCCAGGACCCGTAATGGGAATAAATGGAGGTTTCTTATACTTAGGAAGTCCAGGTGGAATAGGAACAGTGATAACACCACCACCCTTATCAACAGGAACTGGTGTAGATGGAGGAAGGGGATCGTCATCATCAGGATCTGGTGTTGGATCAACTGGGGGATCTACATCATCATCTTCATCATCTTCAGGTTCATCATCATCATCTTCAGGATCGTCAATAAGATCATCATCTGGACAATAATATTCTTTGCCGTCCTTATCCTCCCAATATCCTTCTTTGTCTTTTACAGCTGTAAGAGATTTTGGATCTTTGTCCAACATTTCTCTTACTTCTTTACAATCAGTATCTTTATCATCTTCTTCAACAGGGGGTGGAACATCTTGAGTTGGTTCTACAACATCACAGACACCAGCAAAATCACTGATGCCGAAATCAGTAGTGAGAAGTTTAACAAGTTCTCCCATGCCACTGAAACTATATCCACCTTGATCTGGGAATGATAATTCATCACCAACAACATAGTTTTCGCCAGCATTCAGAATCGCAAGAATCTTATACCTTGTGTTATTAGGATTGCCTCCTTTGCCTGGGAAAGCTTCAAATGTTGCTCTAACACTGAGACCAGTTCCACTACCACCAACTAAATTAAAGTCACCTGTATAAGAGTCACTTAAACTAGTCCAATTAAGAGGTCCACCATAAGTGTGCTGTGCATACTCACCGATTGCTTTAGGATAGAATCCTGCTGTGAAATCATTGATCTGCTTGGTTTTAATAGAGGTTTCATTACCAGTAACCTTAAGGATAGTCAATCTAGCGTTCTCATCAAATGAGTTACTAGCATCATCATCCCACAAAATGACTTGACCTTTAGAAATAACCTTAGTTCCGCGTTGTTTTGCAGGTTTCTTAGCAGTCTTATATTGGAAAAGATAAGTCTCTCCAGCATTTACATAAATGGTTTTATCCAGACTACCCTTTTCCTTCTTGCCTTGCGAGAAAGTTTTACCAGCAACAGTAAGTTCACCTACTGCTTGACCAGAAGTTTTGACATTATCATCCCATGTAAATCTTAATTTAATGGAGCCTTGTCCAACATCACCACTAACCTTTAAACCAGAGCCATCGGCAAGGAATTCAGCGGTAAGTTCTTCACCGACAACACTTTCCGACACCATTCTGGGTCTATAGTTCTCATAGAGTTCCATAGACTCACCAGTGCCAGCGATAGATGGTGCTTTGGTGTATGTTACTAGAGGACCGTTGCCCTTAGTACCAGCAGGAGCACAATTCACCGTGCTGGAATATACCCCCTCTTTAGTAATACCAACATAGGTTGGTCCAGTAGTATAAGTAAGTGTAGGAGTATATGCAGAAGGAGTAACTGGCGTTCCAGTAATCACACAACGATAATACTCTTGATCCATAATAAGATATGATGGTTGAGCAACTGCCAATATATTAGTTGTTGCTCCAGAATAAGAAATACTAACAGATTGGTCAACATCATTTGTCTCCCATCCATCCAAAGTAGTGCCATTAATTGTAACGTCGGAAGGACCAAATGTAGTTACCTTTTCCGTAATAGTTTCACTTCTAGTGCCATTAGTGACTGTAGTCCAAGTAGTAGCAGAATCTTTGGGATCATCATATGTCCTCTCCCACTGATAAGACAGAACATAACCACCAACACTAGCTTTAGCAATAAAACCAATGTTCAAAGGAATATCTTCTTCCTGAACAATACATGGTGTATTCTCAGTGGTCAACAGAATCTCTGCCTCACAGATTGGGGATGGTTTAAAGGTAGAGTCATAGTTGATGACTGCTCTTCTCGTAAAACCTGCACCTATTTTAGTTCCATTTTTAGTACCCTTACCGCCAAGATTAGAAGCTACTTTGATGGGAAGGAATTCGTCCTTAAATCTTACTAAGAAAGATTTAGTGGAATTTGTAATACCACTATCAGGAATAGTAGGAACAGAGAAAATTTTCTTAGATTCTCCTGGTCCAAATGTAAGAATACCGCTACCGCCTGTATAATGAGTTCCTTCCGTAGCAGGAGATACCTGACCAGTATCAACTTCAGTTATACAATTAACTCTAGTAGAGAAATCAACAACAGGATTACGAATTACTTGGAATTGTGCTGGTTCGCCAGCAGTTACACTGACATTACCAACAGCATAAGTGATCTGCTTAGTAAGAATTTCTGGAGGTAAATAAATATCTGATTTGCCTGGATCATCGTCAGTAATTTTATCAAAGGTGATCTTTAATGTAGCACTATTGAGCAAATCCGAAGTTGCTGGAAGATTTGTATAAGGATATTTCTTCTTGTTAAGATCATCCACAGATCTATAAATGGATGCAGTGTATGTTACCTCTTCAGCGATTTGATCACCATCCTTATTTGTTGGTGGTTTATTCTTGAGTGTGGGGATCTCCACCATCACTTCCTTCTGCCCTGCAGGGAACAATATTTTCTCAGAAGAAATTACACGTTTCTGTTTAGGAAACTCTTGCTTTGACTTTAATTTCTTAGGCATCGTAGCATATTGCTTATTGCCTAACTTATCTCCCATCTCTAAATCACCACCAGAAGTAAGATTTTTAGTGATACCAACAACTCTAGCTGTGTCTGTAGGTCTAAGATGAACAGCAAAAACAATTACACCATCTTCATGATCTACATTCCTTCTGATTTTTATCTTCTGAGTTTTACCAGTTTTAGATGATTCTTTTACAGGCAGAATAACATATTCTGCATTATATCTGTCTTTGGGATCACCAACAACTACTGCATAAGTGGTGTTAGGTGAATAAGGACCAGGATTGCCAGGATTTGTTGGCTTTGACTCAGATCCATTAGCATTTTTACCTCCACTCAAATTATTACAGAAGTCAAAGACATTAGATACTTTAGAAGCAGCAATGTTATTTGCAGTAGTAAATGCATTCTTCAATGCTTGATTATCTGTAGAAACACCAGGAACATTTGCAGTTCCCATGTCAACACCCTTAGCAAACGCCGCGGCCTCTGCATTTGCTGCTGCTGTAGATTTATTAATATCACTGGTAAGATTATTAATACCGTCTAAACCACCTTGCAATCCTGATTTGATGCCATCAGTGAGTCCAAACTCACCAGGATTGTTGAAGGCAGTGTTAAGAGCATTTGATGCACTAGTTGCACAATCACCAGGACCACCACAACTAATACCTAAGAAGTCTAATACCGCATTAATTGCCTCACCCAGTAGATTACCAAATCCGCCGACAATACCAGCAATAGACTCAATAGCACCCATAATATCACTAACGAGACCAAGAATTTCTCCCATGATCTCATTGAGAATACCATCGACCAGAGTATTCAAACAACCAAAGACGCTATTGAGAGCAGAATCCACAAGTGTATTCAGCAGATCTTCAATCATGTTGGAGATCATAGCATCAATATTACCAAAGCTACAGAAAATCATATTGAGAACTTTCTCAATAGTTTCATTAACAATCGAAGTAACCTTTGTAATGGGAACCATGATTGCCTTGACCAGCATATCAATAGCTTGTCTGACATACTTGGTGATAATTGCTTTAACCCACTTCAGTCCACTGCTAACGATATTTGTTAGAGCAGACATATATTGCTGGATATATCCAGTAATTTCAAATAACTCTCCAGTTACACCATCAACAAATTTGGATCCAATTTTACCATCGGTGTTCTGAATGATTTTCATGAACTCACCAATGAAAGCACCAACCTCCGATTGCATCCCGCCGCTTTCACCGCACTTGCTGGTCTTCTTTTTAGGTGCTCCGTTTTCAGTAATCTTAGCTGCTTTTGTTACAACCTTAAAGCAACCATTATCACCCTGATTCGTACTTACATTGTCCTTAAGGGGTTCTACCAGAGCAGCAATAACATATGGAGAACTTTGATCAAAGTTTTCCTTCTTACCTAATACTGGGTGCTTTGCTTTATGGGCAGATATAATTACAGGACTACTATAATTTGGTCCATCAAACCTAACGACAACAAATTGTCCTTTAGAATATTGTCTAGGATTATTTTGTCTTACAGCACTATTAGCATGTTCAGTTTGAATAGAAGGAATCCAAGGAAGTGCTGCTTTTGCTACTACATCTTCCTCACAATTCGCTTCATTAATATCACAATATCCATGAATAGCAGGACATCTAACCTGATAATATCCCCCACCACCTTCTGACTTGACGCTAGTAACCCATCCAAGCATGGTAGTGCCTGCTTTGGCAAGTTCTTTGCCTTGATACCACAGGTTTTGTGAAAAATCGGTGTTCATTAGGATTCTACTAGTTTACAAATTTCCATATGCGTGTACAAATGGGTAATATCCTCAACCCTATGGTTGACCCTTGTAATCAAATACTTTCCTGAATATTTATCACTCGCTTCTGCTGCCTTACCAGAGTCTCCCTTAATTAAAGGGAAATCAAGTTCGAGGTGATCACCAGCAGACAGAGACAAATTACCAGGAACTCTGATTGTGGATACTTTAGTCCTTAATAAGTCTAACATAGCACCATAATTCAAAGATGTCAATTCTGGATTAGTTGGTTCATTATCCAATTTTTTCTCATCGCATGTGTTATAGTATTCCATTTGATATTGCGTTTGCTCAAGATATTTTACTGTTGTAAAATCACCATCAGAAGGAGCTTTCAAACACTTGTCCTCAATAGTTTTAGGTGGTAATTTCTCAATGTCAGTAAACGTATTTCGCTGAACATCCAGAACTTTAGTCTTAGGTTTACCCCTCTTCTTTGCTGCGATCTCTTCCAATAAACTGCTCTGTGTAACACCATCATAAAACTTGTAACTTAAAATAGTTTGTGATGCTTGAGCAGGACCCGTTAAATCATCATTAACAGGCATAACCTTATAAGCAGATTTCAATCTATAAGCTTCCGTCATCAATTTGTGAATTGGATCAAATCTATACTCATCATATGTCTCATAGAATGCATATCCAGCTGGTCTAGTTTCTTCTTGACCAGAACCATCAGTTCCCTTAGGTGTAGCATACTGACACATAGCATTAAGGAGTTCATAGACCTTAAAGTTATGTCCCTGCAACTTCGCAATACTCTCTGTCATATACTTCATGACAGGTTCCTTGTTCTTGGCAGTTTGTATGTATTTGGTAAGTAGGCTATCAACAACAGTATTGTAATCTACTTTAGTAGAATCATCAGGTGGCCAAGAACTTTTGACGTTCTTAGACAATGCTACGACAGCATCCCTATTAACAAGTTGTAACTTATATTGCTTCTTCTTTCCTTGAATAATTTGATCGGAAACGTTATTAACAAAGAAACAATTCTTGCCAGTGAATGCAAAATTAGGGCGATCTTTCTCCCATTCAGTTCCCTTACTGGGGTCAGGAAACTCAATTTCTACGGGACAAAATTGACGCACACCACATTTATCAAATGATTCATCAACTAGTCCTGCAGAATCTAAAATAGTGAGTTCCGCAGTGATAAAATCTTCAAACACTGATTCATAATAATTAAATGAAATTACCTCAGGAAAAAGAATACCTTGTCCCTCTGGCACAAGTTCAACTAATTTAGTTACAGTGGGGATATCATATACGGTTGCTTTTACGATTGTATCAGTGACTGACATATTATTCCTCTGTTGCGTA
>CEPN01009712.1_pt1 | contig 9709 bp, 2 predicted proteins | sample 530391 | NCBI WGS metagenome assembly CEPN01 (sample SAMEA2620027, study PRJEB7988) | marine metagenome | isolation source: saline water (ENVO:00002010), including
TCATCTGATGTAGGCTGCCTTAAAACTCTATACGCAGCTGTTGCTCCAGCCGTATATGTGAAAGAAAAAGCAGTTTTAACTTTAGCTTTTCCTCTGTTTATAGATACAGTGTCTGTGCCTGCTGTACCAGATACAGTACTATTAGGTGAATAACCTGTTAATGTTAATGTTAAAGCCGCGTATTGATATATAACCTTTTGCATTACTAAAGAATTAGAACCTATAGAATTGTTTATATCTAAAGTACCATCGCCAAATCTAGCTTCTTGATATCTAGTGTGTATGGTATCGTTTATTGCATAAAGATATATATCATACTGATCATCAGAACCTGTTACAGCTGGAAAGGTTATACTACCATCGTAACGACCGTTAAAAGTTGCATCCTCTAAAAAACTTTGTCTTGATGAAAAGGTTTTTTTAACAAAATTATAGTAATAACCAGTTGTGTTATCTTTAACTTCTAATCTAAACTCAGCCAAACCGTTGCCAAATATAGTAAAATCTCTACGTTCGCTAACAGCTGGTAAATCAGATAAGTTTATATTAAATTCTTGTATTATTGCCATTTTATTTACTATTTTCAGTTACAACACTTGCAGTTGACCACAGTTTAGCTTCATAAGGAGAATCATTTACAAAGTTTACTGAAGCATAATATCCTAATAAATCATTGTTATTAACAACTCTATTTTTTGAAAATGATATATATTCTCCTCCAGTTGGTTGATTATATGGAAGAGCATTTCCTATAGAGTCTACGTATACACTGTAAACCTCTATTTCTGTAGAAGACAATATATTTAAAACCTCACCCACATGTATTGGTGTAGAGTTTAAGTTTTGATCAAAACCACCAAGCGAAGATGTATTTGTCATATAAACTTGATCTCCTATTTGTAAAGAACTATTTATATCATAGTCAAAGGTTAATGTTTGTACGTATGCCATATTTAAATATTTATTGTAAAGTTACTTTCAGTATCTGACGTAGAACTACCACAGCTGTTTCCATCTCCATTTTCACAGTTAGCTATTATTTCAAAAGTGTAAGAGCTTTCATCTAAGAACCAATTTGTACCATTGTTATAATAAACGTAGCTAGCAACACCATTGCTTATAGAGGTAGGTACAAAGTTATTGATGGTTAAGGAGATTCCACTAGCATCCGTTACAGTGATAGTATAAGAGGCGGCTGTAGAAACTGCTGCAAAGCTAAACGTGATTTGAGTAGCATAAACATTACCACTAGAGTTAGTTGCCGAAGCATTAACAGCTAAAAAGCTTGTTTCAAACGTAGGTGTGTCGCAAGTATAACAGCAACAGTCTGTAGCATTAGTACTTCCAGTAGCAGTACAATCTTGGTTAAACGCAGAATTATAATTAGTTGCTGTAGGGGACATACAACCTGGATTACTATCAACACAACTATTGTCTATATGAAAATCTAAGTTTGGATCGTAATTTATGTGACTACTATCACCGTTTTTACAACCAGCAGTATAAACGTGAGTCTCTTGAACGTTTGTTGTAATCGTGTTGTTTTGAGAAGCATTATCTATAGTGCCTGTCCAAGTGCTACTAATTGTAACTGTTAAATCACCACTATTAAGACCATAAGCACCGTTGTTATTTATATACGGCGTCCAGTCACCTTGAAATAGAGGAAGCGGTAAATTTTCTGTACCACTAGGATTACCCATGTTTGTTTGGTTCCAACTAGTATAAATTGTTCCAGAATAAACCTGCGTATTAGTTCCAGTACCAAGAGACACAACGTTAGTTTGAACATCACTATAAGGCGTGTTTAGATAATCAACTGTAAGCTGTAGTATTGTATAACGAATAGGCGATGAACTAGACGTTACTGTAGGTGTTAAATAGGTTGATGGAGTACCAGTATAAACACAGCAACTATTATCTCCAGTACCATCATTACAAGGAACGTTAGCGTTTGGATCGTAATTGTCCGCGGCAAACTGATTTCCGTCAGGATTCATTGTGGCGTCCATACAACCAGTGTAAATACACTGAGTATTATCTTCAAGATCATAAGTACCACTGTTATCAGCGTTTGTATCTAAACACCCAACACTGAAAGTTTCAGTTTGAGAAATAGAGCAAGTCCCATTGTTAGAATTAACAGTAAATATTACAGTTATAGAAGTTTGCCCTTGAGTCCAAGAACTAACTAAAGATGGATTTATATTACTAAATATAGTATTATTAATAGTGCTAAAACCACCTAAATTAGCGTCTGCAAATATAGCGTTATTGTTGTTGTCAGATACTATTAAACCTAAAGTAAAATCGTTTGGAAAACCACCAGTGTTAATATTACCGCTAAACGGCGTGTTACCAATACCAAAGCTAACCTGAATACTATCATTACCTGTTAAGATTACATTAGGTCCAAATGGGCAGTTGTATGGTAAACAACTTCCGTCATCTGTGTTGGCTAAAGGATCGTAGTTTGACGCAGCGTAAGTTCCATTGTAATTTAACGTAGAGTCTGTACAGCCTAAAACTACTGCTATACAACTACCATCATCAACATTTGCGTTTGGATCGTAGTTAAACGCGTTTGAATCAGTACAACCATTTACAACAATAGTTGAGCAACTTCCATCATCAGCAACCCAAGGGTTTCCTCCACTAGCTACAGCAACTAAATTAACAGGATCCCAACAATCTCCACAGTATTCTAAATAAGAAGGATCTGTACAACCAATACATATATCGTAAACACAACTTCCATCATCTACTGTAGCTGCCGGATTATAATTACAAGCACCCCAAGCTCCTATATTATTGTTAACGCCAGTATTATCTGTACAACCAGGTATTGGTGTTGATGTTATTGTTGATGTAGCGGTTGGACCAGATATTGGACCTGTTATGTCATAGCTAATTAAAGTAGCACCTTGTGTTGAAACGCAAAGGTTAAATATCATAAAGTTGTAAGTACCTGTAGCTAAACCTGTAACAGTATACGTTTCTATATTATTTCCAGAAGGTAATATTGGCCCAGCAATTGGAGAGTTGTTAGCATAAATATAATATTCGCTAGCCGTTGGTGAAACTGGCCATTGTAAAGTAACTGTTCCATTGTTTAAATTTGCATCAGATGTAGTATTTGATAACACCATAAGACTTGTTGGTGGTTCACAGTAAACGCAATTAGAAGTACAGCTAGCATCAGAAAATGGTGCGTCATAATTAACAGCGTTTGTGTCACCACAATAGTAGCAAGACCCATCGTCTTGAGTTGCTGTAGCATCATAATTACATGCAGTTGAATCCATACATCCACCGATATAAGTACAAGACCCATCATCAACAGCAGTACCGTTTAGATAAGAAAAACTACCGTTATTACTATCAACAGTAGAACCCATAAAGCTATAGTTTTCTGCTAAAGGATCAGTACATCCAGAATAAAGACAAGATCCATCATCTGTGTTTATAGCATCGTCAGGACTGTTAGGTGAGAAGTAATTACTTGCATTTGGATCTGTACAACCATATATAAATGGAATACACATACAGTTAACGTAGCCACAAAGAGTTCCATCGCTCAAGTAACTAGAACCAAAGTTTGCTAAAGGATCGTAATTAAAGTTACCAGAAATAGTACAGCCATATATAGCTGGAATACAACTTCCATCATCCACAGTAGCAATAGGATTATAGTTTAATGTTGACGTTCCAGATAATTCAGTAGTCCAGTCAGCAAGAGGTCCTTGCGTACATCCGTACCAAACACAACTACCATCATCTGTAGTAGCAGAGCTATTATAATTGTCAGAAGTACTATCTGTACAACCATAAATATGAGGAAGGCAACTACCATCATCATTTGTTGCTGAGTCATTATAATTGTACATGGTTGGATCTGTACAACCATAAACAATGCTACTAACTACGCTAGATACAACGCCTATACCTTGTATACTAAAATCTTCTGTATCGTAATTTCCAGATATATCACCGTCAACCGTATAAGTAACGTCATTACCCGTAACATAACCAAACCATTTGCCTTCTTTTTTAATAAATTCAGTTATACCGCCTTGTTCTAAGTTAGTAACAATATCTTGAACATACCAACCTTTTTCTTCTGTTAAATTAAAGTACTCACCATCTACTAGCGTTACACCATTTTCATCTTTTGAAGTAACTTTAGCTTGAGAGCCTTCGTAGTTTATTGTTTTAAAAGATTTAACACTACCAGGTATTTCATTAAATACAACCTCTAAAGTTGATGGTACAAGGTTTTCGCTATAAAAAGTATTTCTGTTAGCGGTTTCATCGTGGTGTTTCCAAGCTGAACCATCTTTAAACGTATAATATTCATTAGCACAACTAATAGCGTTTTCTGGTGTAAACGATTTAAAACTAACCCAACCTTTTACATCTTCTTTAAATGTAACTGTTTTATCAATAACACCACCTTTTATAGTAACATTGTATTCGTCTTTTCTATCATCGTAACTACCAATAATATTATCACCAAGTTTTAGATTATCTCTAAACCAATCTTTCATACCAAAAAATGATATTGGTGTTAAACCGTCCTTTGATAATCTCAATATAGTTCCTCTAACTTTATCAGAAAAGTAAGCTCTATAAGATTCAGCAGCAAAAGATTCTGGATTTTTAGATATACCATAATCACCAGCATAAGGTATAGCTTGACCTAAAACTTTATTTGTAGCTGTTAACTGTGTGTTACCATCAGCGTTAAATACAGCGTCTTTATTTGCTAGTATTTTTAAAACTCTATCTTCACAAAGAGTAATTAAATCACCATCAGCAGTAGATCTAGAATATAGTTTTTGAATACTACCGTAAGTTGGATTAATATCTTTTGTTATTTTTTCAGCTGTTATAAATTGGTTTAAATTGTTTGTATTGCTATTTGGATTATATATACCAGAGTATATTAAACCATTTGTTCTTTCTTCTTCTTCGTAATCACCTATTATAACGCTAGACGCTTTAACACCATTTACTATGTATGGTTTATTATAAGTATCTCCTATTCTATTAGACTCAACACCATTATTAAAAGACCAACAGTTAAACCAATTTAATCCAATTTTACCAAAATTTAATGGGTTAAATGTTAATCCATAAACAACGCTACCAGAAGATAACGAGCCAGTAATTGTTACTTCTAAATAACTGCCATCGTCTCTAACGAACTTAATCTCAGGGTACATTTGCTCAATTGCTTGAAAATCTAAAGAGCTTAAAGAAGTAGATAGAATAACTGAGTTTAAACCTTGCCATTGCGTAACAAAAATACCACTTGGTATTGCCGCTTGTAATTCTTGAGCAAATTCTAATGTAGCTCCAATAGGTATATATAACTCTCTATTGTTTACGTTTATTCTTGTAGGTATACTTCCAGTAGCCTCGTAGTATATATCTAAATCTACATCTTCTTTAGGTTCTGTCTCAAATATAGCTGGATTATTACTTATTAGATTTGGTAAGTCAGAATCAAACTGAGAAACAAACTGTATTGTTGCTGTAGTACTACTTGAAGAATCTACACCAGAAGCGTAAACACTAGCAAAAGCAGGATTGTCTGGAAGAGTTTCTGACCATCCGTTTTGAGCAACTGTAATATCTGGATTTGGTAAAGAAAGCTGATCAACTTCGTATTGTATTCTATAAGTCTTTCTTCTATTGTAATTAGCGTGCATTTGATCTTCTTGCGAGTAATAATTACTAGCAACAAAATAATCGTTGTATGTTACAAATTGATTTGGACAATCACAACACTCATCATACTGCCCATCGTTACACCCTTGAAAATCACAGTTAGAGTTGTAAGTTGGACAAGGAACAGTACAATTCTCCCTTTCAGGAGCAGGCGTAGTTGGTACTCCTCTAAAATTAAATAAACGTCTTTTTTGAACGCCAAGTATTCTATAAATAGTAGGATCTCCCTCGATTTTAAAACGCTCATTAACACCGAGTCTACTGACAATTTGTTCTTCTTGATCTGTGAAAGAGTTAGTAGGATTATTACCATCATCTTCACCTACAGTAAAATTTGTTTGACTACCACTTGTGTTTGGACCTATAACAGAATAAGCAAAATCAAAATAATGATTACCACCTGAATCATGAACACCTTTCATACCTAAAACAGCTCTTGACAAACCATTACCAGTATTTTCTGAACCAGTAGTTGGCGCTGCTTCTACGCAATTTCCAGTACCATTAAAAGTATAATTAATAGTACTAGTAGTATCACAAGTTTCTATAACGCTATTACCTATATTTTGAGTATCGTTAATAGCATTAATATCTCTACTTGTCCCTGGCATAACACTAGCAAATGAAGCTCCATCAATAAACCATTTAGAAGTTAATTGAGTACCGCCAAACTTTAAAAGTGTAGCCCAATCACTAGCTGATCTTGTTGAGCTACTGTTGTTTATAGGTGGATTATTACCTGTTGATGTTGGTGAAGTTGGATAGCTATTAAGAGGTTGGTAAAGTTGATAAAAAGACAATGGATCACTTTGATTTAAAGAACTGTCTTTAATTCTATGAAATGTGGTTGAAGAGGTTATTGTCCAATTTCTTACGGTTGTAACATAGTTAACTAGCTTTTCATCAACAATATTATCTCTAAGTATTTTAACAAAAAATCTACCATCAAATTGTGGTAAGTTTTCAATTGATTTTTTCCAAAAACGAACTCTTACAAAATCATTTCCTACATTTAAATCATCAGTTATAAATCCATCTTCTATAGCTATTGGTCTATGTATTTTTATTTCGTAGTGAGTTGAATTACTAAAATCTTGATCAGGATCATCTAACAATAATTGTGTTATTCTATATCTACCACTAGTACCATGAACTGGGTTTGCTAAGTCATCATCATCAGCTCTAATAAAATCAACCCACATTTCTTCTGCGCCTAACTTTAAATCAGTAAATAACTTATCTAATCTTGGAAGACCCATGTTAGATGGTGTGTTAGTAGCAGCGTTTCCAGCAAACCACTCACTAGTCCATCTTTCTATATCTATACTAAAGCTTTTAGCGCCTGGTATAGGAGCACTTTGACCGCTACTTGGTAAACCTGAATCACCTAAAGTTGCAGCTGCAGTAGGATCATTTCCACCATATAGTTCAGCAGAATGAATTACAGCACCGGCATCATCAACTGATTGAGCTAATAAATCGTAAGATGTCTTTATATATTCTGGCGCTTCATTTTCTATAGCTACTATTTTGTATCTTGCTTCTTCTACAATAGCATCTTCAGTGTCTATACCTTTTTTTAATATTATATAAGTATCTTCATCTACTTTATTTCTATCTATAGAAGGAAAAGAAATCCAAACGTTACCATCTTCAGCGTCATAAAGCCTATCCATAGCTAAATTGTAATACTCATTTGAAGTTTCTTTTACAAATATCTTGTAATAATCAGCCCAATCTGGATGTTTATCACTAACCTCAACATTAAGCATGTTAGCTCTTGTAGAGCGTGCTTTAGGAACTATTGTTGAACCAGAACTAGGTGTTATTATAGGAGTTTCTCTACCGTACTTATCTCCCCAAACAAGTCCAATATCATAGGTTCTCATTGATTTTATAGACTTTTTACCTATGTTACTATCATCTTCATTTACTCTACCACCAATAACTGTTCTTATACTTGGCTTTATAACTTCGTTAGAATTTTCTTCTTTTATATTATAGTTCTGCGTATAATTTCCATATACTATTCTATTTCCTGTTACTTCTTGAGCTAGCGCTTTTCTAGGCACATTATCCCAAGATCTTAAAAGTTGATTTTCAGGTAATGTAGCATATATATTTTCTGAAGAAATTTTATAAGAACCTCTTAACCCTGCAGAAGAACCTTGTCTTGTCCAAGCATTTTCATTGTTAGAGTCTAAAGTATCTTGCCTTGAAATAGTTTCTACAACATAAATATTAGGACTTACTTCGTTTTTATAAAGAATATCTACTTGAACTACATCTTCTGGTATATCGTTAGGAATAAAATCTTGTATTGTTAAATCCCTTAATCTATTTACCATACCAGTATTGTAAGCTTCTCTAGGATGGTATCTAAAATTACCAGGTATAAAAACTACTTCAGTAAAAGGACCTATGTTAGAATATTCTCCATCTATATATCTATATCTAGTAGAAAATCTTGGTAGCTTTTGCTCAAACAAAGTTTTGCCAATCTCTTCTAAACCAACACTCCAATCACTTATCAAAGGATTAATAGAAGTTGTTAAACCGTCGGCTGACATTGATTCTATTTCAATCTTTACTGCTGTTTGACCTGAACTAGAATTAAAAGCACCAATACTATAAGGACCTTGTTCTATTTGTAAAACAGTAGCTCTTATCTCAAAGTATTCTGGCGCAAGTTGCTGAGGATTACTAGAAAATCTTAAAATGTCTCCAGGTTCATAGTTTAAGTCACCGTTAATAGCAATCCACTTTTCATGACCAACTGGTAGGGGTTGAGTTCCGTTAGAACTGAATATACCTACTGAATTAGTAATGTTTCCAAATATATCTCCATCTCTAAAACTAGTTACGCTACTTATAGTTGGAGCTTTATTTGGGCCTTTACGTATAACTGTTACGTGTTTTTCTTGAAGATTAATAGCATCGTTATAATCTATGTTTCTTTCTTCGTTTATTAAACGTGTTTGTATTTGGCCGTTTGGATTTGTACCCTCTATACTTCTTGGTATGTTTATTTTTTTAGGCTCAGAATAATTATCTGTCCAGAATAACATATCATCTATAATGTTAATTCCTGTTATTATATTACCTTGAAAGTTTAGTACATTGTTTTCAGAAGTTAAAACTATTTGAAGTTCGCCAGGACCTTGCGTTTGAATATTTGCCCAAGATGTTTCTGTGTAATCACCTATATTAACAGTTAAATTTCCAGGATCCGTACTTAATATTGTGTATGTATCGTTACCGCTTATATTTTGACCAACACCATTTATAAATTGATAAATCTGAAACGTGTCTCCAACGTTTAAATTGTTAAAATTTTGTTGATCATTTATCAATAAATTACCAGATGCAGGGGCTTGTAAACTGTAAATAGGTACACTTAAATTTTTAATATCAACAACAACATGTTTTACTTGACCGTTTTTTAATTCAAAAATTATATCTCTTGAATAACTTGTGTTAAAACTAAAAATAGCAGGCGGCTCTGAAACAAACCAATAAAGAGCATCATTTTTTTCATCAGCAACACTACCAATACATTTAGAATTATTATTTATGTTTAAATTTTGCACAAGAGAATTACCCAATATATTTTGAACAGTACCAACGTCAGACTCTTCTGAAGTTGACACCTGTATGTTCATTGCGTTTCTATATTCTCCTTTTGGAACAAGACGTTGATTAACGTCTTTATTCATCTTACCACCGGTAAAATTATGCTTAAATTCTGGCATGTACTAGTGTTTTATGTGTTTCGATTTACCTCTTAAAATTTGAGTTAACTCTTCTAGTTTTAAATTAGATAATCTTAATTTTGCAGTTCTAACTGCAGCAAACTTTTCTTTCTTAAACCTATTTACTTGATATTCAGGTATGTTAGATTTTCCTGATATAATAGCACAAGAAATCCATTTATACATTGCTTCTTCAGCAAACTTATGTACTTTCATTTCGTCTT
>CEPN01009665.1_pt1 | contig 9652 bp, 10 predicted proteins | sample 530391 | NCBI WGS metagenome assembly CEPN01 (sample SAMEA2620027, study PRJEB7988) | marine metagenome | isolation source: saline water (ENVO:00002010), including
ATATCAATCTCAATCTCGCGAGCAAGTTCATGAACATTACCTGACTTAATTGCTCTTCTCATAGGACCATATCCTACGATAGCATTAGGTCCCCTATTATAGAGATATGAAATAATACCTGCTTGCTGATTAGGTTTGAAGTATTTGAATAACGGATACCACTCATCATATTGATCATAAATCTGTCTAACATGCTTATTCATGACAGATTCCATTTTACCTACTGTGCTGGTGTCGCCATCTCTGACTGGTTGCTGACCACCAAAAATATCATCATAGAATGTAGTTCCATATCCAATAGTAGGAACACCTTCGGTATCAATATATGAATATAATCCAGTAGAAGATTTGTATGCTACTGATCTAGGAGTTCCCTTCACTGATGTAGACATACCATCACCAATATAATCAGCAAGTCTATTTCCACCACCAGTACCAGGAATAAATGCCCCAAGACCTTCATGTTTTTTGATAAATTGAATAGCACCAGAAATGCCACCAGACGCCATCATATTCTGACTAAAACCAGATTTCCTCTCAAATCCAATATCATCAATAACTCCATGATCAGAAACATAATATGGATTTAGAGACTTAATCTTCTCTTCCATCATAAGTTCAGCGAAGATTGGCATTTGACTCATTGGAACTACGAATTCAGTGCCAGCTTCACCAACCATGACTCTACCGACTCTTTCAATAGAACCTTCAGATCTCTGCTGAACTTCTTCGCCAGCAATCACATAGTCAATATATGGCATAGGATCATCACCACCATAAGTGCGTGTCACCTGACTATGAACTTCAATATGGAAGTGTGGACCAGTAGATAATCCAGTATCACCAGATGCACCAAGAACACTTCCTGCCTTAATAGTCTCACCTTCCTTCACCGCAACACTACTAAGGTGACCAAAACGGAACATCTTCTTAAGACTAGGAACCCATGCATCAACTAATAATCCATAACCTTTGTATGCATTGTTAGGATCTTGCCACCCAACAAATTTAATTACAGCATCTTCTTTCAACGCAAATTTAGTACCGATTGGTACACCAATATCAACACCACCATGCATACGACCCCATCGCCATCCATACAATGATGTCAAAGGATAACCACTAACATATCCCTTATCACCTTGAGTGGGATCAGTTTTACCCTTAGCAACTAATTGTCCTGCAACTGGTGTATAAGGAACTATCTGAATCTCACCACCACCCATATTCATCGCATCATCTATACCACCACCAAGAGCATTCAAAGCAATGAGACCTAGAATGTCATCACCTAAGTCACCAAAAGGTTTAGGCATATTAGATCTTCTTTCATCAGAAAGTTTTCTGGCAGTTCTCTTTGAACGACTCGTTCTCTGTGTTTGATCACTCTCCTCAGTTTGATATAATGATTTCTTCTGCTCAATCGCATTCATATAATTTGAATGCATTTCAGAGAGGAAGTTCTCCATTGAGTCAAGATAACCACCCATCCTGACGAAGAATCCACTCAATGGATTAGTAGTTTTATTCTCAATAATAAGTTGCTGTACCTGTTTTTCAGGCACAACTTGCATTTCTTCAGTAAACTCTGTATTGAGAATAGTATCAACAGATGCTACACGAACAGGTATGATATTATCAGCTACGACAAAAACTTCGGATTCTGCTGCCTCCGAAGTTGGTTCTATCATGTTAGTCTTTGCTTTAATCATCAATCAATATGTGATGAAGATCTAGTGAATACACTTCTTCTCATTTCAATATCAGGTGATTCAGTACCAACATAGTTGGGTGCGTTCTTCTTACCAGGAATCTTAATGTATTCTGGCGGAAGGGGAACAACCTCAGGTTTCTGATCATTGTTGCCAGACATCATGCTACTTTGAGCATTCTCAAGATTCTGTGATGGCATAGGACCCTTATAAGCAGGATCATTATAATAAGCATTAGGACCAGTAACCTGATCATATACTGCTGTTGATCTTGGATTGATTAACAAATCATTGATGATGAATTCTAATGCCATCATCAATGGATGTGTAACAGTACGGGCAGGTCTTTCAAATGCCTGACGAACAGCAGGGGTAGGACCAGTTCTTACCATCTCAGGTGTAAATGCTTTGATAGGATTCCATCCTTTAATACCAGTAGCACCAGACTTGAATGCTTTATTAGTTCTAGTAATCTGTTTGGCATCATCTGCCATAAGGTCTTTCCAACTAGCAGTACTCTCAGAAGGAACTCTCATGTTCCTACCTTTATTCCACCACCCGACAAGACCACCATCTGCCATAGGTACAATTTTACTTGACATTCCTCTAAAATAATTCAATGCGTCACTATTAAACAATTCTACATCACCCATACCACCAGATGCTTTATTTTTTGTCATTCTAGCAGCAGTATCCCTCGCCTGATTTGCGGGGTTTGACTTATTCTGAACATTCAATCTTTTCTGAATTCCCCTAGCAGCCTGTTGACTCGTTCCTGGGCGAGTCGCTTGATTAATAAGTTCAATTTCTTCTTTGGTAAGTTTTGTACCAGGACGAACGCGAATTGGAATATCATCCATTACCTCTTGCGCGGATCGTAAATCTGGATTTTGAGATCTGAGACGCTGAGCATCATCCAATGACTGCAACGCTGGATCATCCAGTGCTTCCTGAATACGCCTGTCTGCACCACGATCAGCTCTTCTTCCTCTTCCTCCACGTTGACGACGAACATTTCGTCCCAAACGTTCACCACCCGAAGATGTACGACGGACAGAGCGTGCTGCTGGAGTAACATTAGTTTTAGGGACAGCAGTAGTTGTAGTAGCAGCAACATCATCTGCCGCACCAGTGCCTGCTTTACCTGCCTTGACAGTAATCTCAGCAACATCATCACTCAAACCAAACAATCGTTTGAGACCAGGAACTCTAGAAGCAAATGGAACACCAAGTCTTCTGACAGTGTTTGCGATTGCAGGTACTTTTGCTGCACCAACTTGCAATGCGCTACCACCCTGCATACCAACGACCGTTTGTAATGCGAATTCTAAATCTTCACTGATGGGAAGACCAGTAACTTCAGCTAATGATTTAGGATTAGTAAATCCGTCCAACATTGTTTGTAGAGGATTTGCTGGAACTGGATCTGGTGATACTGGTTGCTCTTTAACTGGTTCAAATGGTTTATAAGAAGTTTGCTGACCTTCAATTTCTTCAGTAAGTTGTCTATTTGCTTCCTCTGGTGAAAGTGCAGGAGCAGCTGCCTGAGATACGGGATCAAATTCACCCTTTCTTAACCACTCTTCTAATCCAGGATCACGACTAAATCCCAATGGCGTAGATGGTTCCATTCCAGGCACAAGGTATGGAATAATTTTCAAAAGATCAAGTGGATTAAAAGAAGGAAATGCTGGTGTGCCAGTAGGTATTTCTGGTTGTTCTCTTCTAGGTAGTGTTTTGCCTGGATCTAGGTTGGGTTGTTGTGCGGGAGCTGTTGCTGGTTCATTAGCAGGTTTGTTCGCTGTTGATGGTACTGTTGATGGTGCTGGTGCTGTTGATGGTTGTCTATTACGACCACGATTGCGGCGGTTTCGGTTTGGAAGGAATCCACCGCCTGGTCCACCTTTCTTTGGTAAATTTACACAAGTACAATCAGGATTCTCAGGATCCTCAAAGTCAATAGTTTTATCTAATAAGTACTCTTCAAATGTATTCTGATATAACTCTCTCTTACGTTCAAATAATTCTTTCTCAGTATGAATCTGTACCTTCTGAAGTTTGACAATATCCTTCATCAACTTCTCAGTGGCGACCATCTTTGCTTCAATCGCCTTTAGATGTCCCTGAATGGTTTTATTCTTTACAGGAGCAATCTTGATATTTTGAATTTTTGGCAACTCAATAGTTGCTGCCTCAGGAATCTCCGCCATAGAGACTACCTGATCAGGAGTAACAGGAGGATTGACAGCCTTTACTACTACCTTAGGATTAGGATCTGGTCCTATTCCAGGTTTATAACGAGGATTACCAGCAGCCTGAGGAACCATCTGGTTCTGAGGTACAGGTCCGCCTGATCCAGGTCCAGGATTTTGAGGTGATGGTGATGGTCTCTGGTTTATCGGCATTACTGTTGTGCGGCCCTGCGTGCGTTTTCTTTTTCAATAAAATCAACTAACAGACTCACATAAACATCCCGCTCCCACGGCATCATATTTTCAATCTCTGTCAAGCTATATTTATGGTGTTGCATGAGATTGAAATTTAGGCGATAATAGTTCTCCAGATTATTCTGGAAAACCGCTAGGCGAAAAAATTTGCCAGTCCCTCAATTGTAACATCAGACTTCACACCAGTCTTAGGATTAGTCACCTTAACTGTATGAGACAATTTAGGCATTGTTGCAAAGAACCCCTGCAGTTTCTGATACTGCTTAGAGTTCAACTGCTCAACAAACTCTTCAAGTTCTTTCTTTGTAGAATCTGCTGCTTCCCATGTCTCCTCATCATTGTAGATAGTATCAATACATTCAACAGCATATTCAAAAGTGCTATCAATAAGACTTTTCTTGTCATCAGGTTTCTTTTCCATAATATACTTCATTGTAGGATATTTCATCTTAATAAAATACCCATTCTCAAGGTCAATGGTATCAGTATGACTCTTGTCCTTGATTACCTGAATATCATCAATATTGATCTCAACTTCTGCTTGTGTCTCACCATCATCAGGACATGTGATAGCAAACTCAAGAACTTCACCAACAGACTTGGCACGAACATTGAGGAAGATATACTCAACATCAAATGTAGAGAGACTATCTAAATCAATCTTTGTTTGAATACAATTCCCAATGATCTGAGTAATGGCATTGGTGACTTCGTTTTGATCTTCAGACTCCAATGCAAGGAGAAGAATTTTTTCTTCTCGTACTACAAATGGTCTATATTTTACTTTTCTCCCTGTAGATGGAATTTTCAATTCATGGACGGGAGTGTTAATCTGAGGTAATGACATAGTTCAAAAAATAATTAGAATTCTGCTCCTTTTTGATCGTAGAAGATCACAACATGTTTTTCGTATCTGAACGATACTCTCAATTTATTTAGTGTGCTAGCACCATACGACAATGGCACACTTTCAATACTATAAGGATATACATTAAACATATCATAATAGCATGAATTTTCTCCAGATGGATCAATATTATTTTTATAAGTTTTCTGTACTCTCATATTACAAGTCATCTCATTATAATAACGAAGTCCTACAGTATTACTTACTTGTCTCCTTCTATTTCTTTCCGCTGGTTGAATCTCAGTAACATCATCAATACCATACTCTGGGAACATACCACCCATCCATGCTTCAAAGAACTTTGATGGATTGAGTTGATTGGTCTGAATAAAACTCAGACGCATATCATTATAAAGTTTAGCATGAGGATACTGAATCAATCTACCTGCATATACACCATCAACCTCATTAGTGGCAGCAAAAGTTCCTGGCAATGATGCTTCATCGCACAAGAACATCATATCACTATAGGCACCACTACTGGTAGATGATGGATTAAACCCATAATACTTCAATCTTTTCAAGATCTCCGAATTAAGCGAAGTATTAAAAGAGAAGTTTACCTCATACTCATTAGAATATGATCCACCTAAGTCAGTATTGAATATCCCCCTTAGTCTAGATATAGACATTAACTCTAAATAGAAGTACTTGTTGTAATTATATTTATGGCGTATTCTGGCAAGTTTCAACCAAAGAATCCAAGAAAATACAAAGGTGATCCGAGACTAGTAATATACAGATCATTATGGGAACTTAAATTCATGAAATGGTGTGATGACCATGATCATGTGCTTGAATGGGGTAGTGAAGAAATCGTTGTTCCTTATCGTTCTCCTCTAGACGGTAGGATTCACCGATACTTTGTTGATTTTTACATCAAAATCCAAAATAAGAACAATACTATCAAAAAATACTTAATTGAAGTCAAACCAAAGAAACAAACATTACAACCCAAAATACCCAAACGTAAAACACCACGTTATTTGAATGAAGTTTCTACATATGTCGTCAATCAAGCGAAATGGGAAGCAGCGAGAGAGTGGTGTGCAGATAGAAGACTAGAATTTCTCATACTCACAGAGGAGCACTTAAATGTCTAAGGGATTTGCAAATACCAGAACAATAGGTGGTCTAGAAAACCACATCACAAAGCAATCTGGTGGTCAGAAAAAAAGTAGAGAATGGTATCGCAGAGAAGTCTTTGAATACCTCTATGATAACATCACAGATGAAGTAGAACCCGAGAAACTATATTATTACGAATATGACCCAAAATTTAAGGCACAGATGGATAGATATGACATCTATCCTCTAGTTTATGCTTTTGATCGTGCTAAAGATAATTTCTTGGGGTCTAATATACACTACCTGCGTGACAGAGAGAAAGGTCCATATGCTCTTGCCCTCCTAAATAAAAAAGCAAGGATTATTGAAAAAACTATTCACCGATACATCTTCAAACAAGCAGATCATTTATTCTTTGAGGTCCAAGAAGAAGATTGGGAATTTATCGCTACCCTCCCCATTCATAGATTTATAGAAAACTAATGTCAGTATTAAGATATCCAGCAGATTTTGGGGCAAGTGATCCATCAGTGGATTATTTGAAAATGGAGTTTATCAGAAGAAAATATGACTCAAATAAAGTAGAGTATATAAAAGATTATCTAGATCCAATTGTAATCAACATTCCTCAAAAAGTAACTGAGGCAATGTCACAGAATTTTTCCAACACTGAACTGGGTGAATTAGGAAGATTCTTAGGGAATAGAGGTACAGAAACGCAAGCAGCAACAGACTCTGTAAGAAGATTACTTGAAAATTTTGGTCTTAATAAAGCAGTAGAACTTTCAAATAAATTAGGGGCGAGTGGATTATCTGCTGCTGGATTACTTTCAGCAACTACTGGTGTTGTATTCAACCCAAACCTTGAAGTTCTTTATGAAGGTCCCGACTTCAGAAGATTTAACTTTAGATTTAATCTTTTTACTAAATCTAAAGAGGATGCAACGGCAATTTATAATATTGTAGATACGCTCAGAAAAGCAAGTTTGCCTTCTACAACTACTAAACCATTAAATACAAAAGCATTGCAAAATACTTTTTATGATGCTGCCCAAACAGCAACAGTTGAAGGAGTAGCTAATACTGCTGGTTCTCTTACATCGCAAACCATCAGCGGTGCTCTGGGAGGTACAGGACCTGGAGGTTGGCAAGGTGCAGTTCAAACTATACTCAACAACGCTGGGACATCTGCTGGATTAGCTACATTAGGAACACAAGTTGGGTCAACCCTTTTTGATGACAAAAGTAGATTTATTACACAACCACCTTTTGTACTATTGACCTATATGAGAGGTGCAAAAGAACACCCGTTCATCCAACCACTCTTGCCAGCAGCAATTAATCAAATTGATTTTGATTTCACACCCACAGGAAATTACACAACTGTTGGTGATTTTGGTGCTACTGGAAAAGCAACCACTGTTGGAGTTACAATCACCATGCAACTTACTGAAGTGACAAATCTATATGGAGATCTCTTATTCGGGATGAGACCCAACATTCAATCTAAGTAACCATGGCATCATTTTTCTCATATCTACCAAAAATAGAATATACTCCAACTAGAACTCAGTTCCAGTTTACTAACCAAGATTTTGTACTTGCTACAAACATCTTCAGAAAACTTAGTTTGGATAACTCTGCATATGCAACAGATTTATTCACAGAACTGCAAGTGAAAGATGGCATCAGACCAGATCAAGTTTCTGATGCAGTTTATAATGATCCTAACTATGATTGGGTTATTCTATTAACCAACAAAATCATAGATATTAAAAATGACTGGCCATTAAGCAATGCTGAGTTTGAACTACTTATTAATAAAAAATATGATGACCCACATGCAGTAAAGCACTATCTCACTAAAGAAGTCAAAAATGATCTTGGTGAAATAATGCTTCCTGGTGGATTAGAGGTATATTATGATCCCAGCGATCCAGACTCTTTTCAAATCACTTACCCTAAATCATATAATCCATTTGTAGAAGAAACTGAAAATGGTGCAACATTACTGACCTCAATCAGTCACTATCAATGGGAGCAAGAACGTAATGAGAAGAAAAGATTTTTACAAATCCTAAAACCTATTTTTCTTGAAACTTTTGTCAAGGTCTTTAAAGCGTCAGCAATATACAATCCTACTGATGTTGACACTAATCGTACTGTTAAACAGACTCTAAACAAAACTAGTATCTTTAATAACATCACCCTATGATATTAGAAGAAGCGTGTTACTCCTTAAAACTAGAATGTGCCCTAAGAGACTTAGGATTTGTTGACATCGGTTGGAAATGCGTAGCACATGCAGGTATATTCTTCGTACAACCAGTAGGAATCCCAGATGACCCCGAAGGGGATCTTCTGGGTTTTTCTTTAACTATACCTAATAGAAGAACTTATCAAAGGTACAGATTAGTATCTACTGCCAAGAGAGCACTGGATATTGCTCAGGGACTATAAAAACCCTACAGACAAAAAAATACCCCGAATTTTTTTTCGGGGTTTTTTGGAAATAAAAGTTGATTTTCCTTCAGTAATCTGAGGTAAATCTTTTACACTCTTCTGGATTTTTCTTACACCATTGGAACACATAAGCATCAGCATCTTGTTCCATACTATAATGTGCATGATTATGCATGACTCCAACCAGAATTAGAAAACCCACTATCAATACATTGAAGTGGGTTACGGGACTACTGAGGATCTGCAGTAAGTACTTCTTCATCCTTCTTGTTAAAACCAAAGGGTCCTTCTTTCTCCTCAAGTTTCAGTCGCAATGCAACTGTACCGATGGACTCAAGGACTTTTAGGATGTCCTCTGCTCTGGCATCTTCACCAAGTTCTTTAGCGACGTACCAATACTTTGGCCAGAAGGACTCACCTGCCTTCTGGTAGTCTTCAACAGTCAGTAGTTTCATTCTTCCTCAGCAAGGCGGGCAAAGTAGGACAGGGTGTCATCATCATCAGTCGTAGGAGCAGGACGTGACGCCGCAGTCGGTTGAAGGTTGTTCAGTTCTTCCTTCATGGCATTAGGCATGGGACGGGAAGGGGCATTGAACTTAGGTGCTCCCATGATGTCAGCATCATTGAAACCACCACGACCCTCAGACTCATCCTCAAGGGTCTCACGATCAAACTTCTGCTTCTGACCACGACCCAAAACAACGTTCAGACGTGAGTCAAGTTCCTCATAGGACTTGAAGTTCTTAGCATCCATGAATTCACTCAGAGAATGCTGTGACTTCCATACTTGCTCCAGTTCTGCATCAGTCATGTCCTCAAGGGTAGAAGGTGCAGCGAAGTCAGACTTATCGTAGTTCCAATAACCATCCTTCTTCTGCAGTTTCAGTTTGAAGTTAGCACCCTGCCACAGATCAAACGGATTGATAGGAGTCTCATCCTGGAACTCAGGTTGCATTGCTGCCTGAATCTTGTCAAAGATCTTCTTACCGAACTTGTAGAGGAAGACCTTGCCTTCGTTAGAGGGATTAGAAGGGTCACTCACAACGTAGATGTTG
>CEPN01035202.1_pt1 | contig 9592 bp, 11 predicted proteins | sample 530391 | NCBI WGS metagenome assembly CEPN01 (sample SAMEA2620027, study PRJEB7988) | marine metagenome | isolation source: saline water (ENVO:00002010), including
GGATATTCTAGTGGAGTTCACGAAACAGAATTTGATGGTTCAAGTAATTCAGATTCTATTGGTGGAACAATATCTAGTGGTATGCCACATAGTGCTAATTTAGCTTATTATCCCGCAGCTGGTGAGGGTATTAAAGTTTGTGGTGTAGTTTGTTCTGACCTGTCCATTGCGGGAGATGTAGGAGCAAATAATGGATTGATTTCTATGAGTGGTAATTATTTTAGTGGATTTAGTAATCCAGTATCAACTTCAACTGTTTTAGAACAAACATTTGATGGCACTTGGGGAGCTGGAGAAACTCAATATTTTAATGTTATGGATGCAGATGTAAGAACATTAGATGTTGAGGGTAACGCAACTCAAACTTTTATAATGAAGTCATTTTCATTTAATATTGCAAATGGTGTTAATAGAGTTGGTTTTGATACAAATGGAAACGCAGAAGTATATGCTTTCCCAGAATATGCAATAACTGGAAATCTAGTAATTAAGTATGATGATGAGTTTGATTATGGTGCTGATAATAATGTTATTCAAGATTTTCTTGATGGCAATACTATGAGCCTAGCAATCAAAATTGGCGATGGAACTATAAGTTCAGAGGGCGAGTTAAATATCTTAGCAGAGATACAATATACTGGAGACCCAAGCCAAGATTTAAGTGAAAGCGGTATATTCCATTCACTTGATTTTGAGTGTGTTCAAAATGGTTCGACTGAAGCATTAAAAATATCAACATACAAAAATGAAGCACCAGATGCTTTTTAATTAATAGTAACAGAGGAGTAAATAATGATAGTTGATACTAAATATGGTCAATTTGAATGTAAAGACATAACTAGAAAACAACGCAGAGCCTTGTATAAGAAAGTAAAGCACATAAGTTCTGGTGGAGATATTGAAAAACTTCACGACCTAGCAGATGAATTTGCAATTCTTGCTTTTGGGGATGAAAAAAAAGCAGAAGAGCAACTAGGTAAATTAAGTGCAGTACAAGAAGATGAAGTCTTAAATGAAATCATTGGTTCTTATATGGGGTTTGATTTGGGAAACGATATTGGCGATTGAGAACTGCATTGTGGTTTTCCTCTTTTGGAATCCCAAGAACTGGTTTACTCCTCCCATATACCGCTCAATCGCCAACCCTTTTCAAGCGGATTGAATTTAAAAATGAAAAGGACATTGAAGATGAGATTGAAAGAATTTTATCTACGCCAAATATTGAAAAACACGGAATTGGTCAGAGTCTTTATTTTCAATTACCTTTTTTTTGCAATCCAGAAGAACAAATTCCAGAATGGTGTTGGCAAATGATTGATGATTATTATGTAACAACTGAATATAATATTCCATTAGCTAAAACATTAGACAAGGCTAATGCTTGGGTTTTAGATTGTTTTAATGTTATAAAAGATGAAGCAAATAAAATAAATACATACAGGTCAAAAGATGGCAATTAAAAAATTATTAATAAAGCTAGGTGTTGTAGGAGATAAAAAAGCCAAAGATAAAATAAAAGGTGTTGAATCTGGATTAGGTAGTCTTGGTAAATCTGCTTTAAAAGCAGGAGCTGCGTTCTTTGGTGCTAGAGCTTTAATCAATGGAATGAAACAAAGCGTTGAATTAGCGGGAATACAAGAACAAGCAGAAAAACGATTAGAAGTTGCATTAGGTAAACGCTCACAAGCATTATTAGACCAAGCATCCGCATTACAACAACAAACAACTTTTGGAGATGAAGCAATTTTAGGTGTTCAAGCATCTATAAGTGCTTTTGTAAAATCAGAAGAACAAATTAAAAAGGCAACAAGTGCTACATTAGATATGGCAGTTGCTATGGGAATGGATTTAAAAAGCTCTGGAGATTTAATTGCTAAAACATTGGGTTCATCAACTAATGCTTTATCACGATATGGAATACAAGTTGAGGGTGCAGTTGGTAGCCAAGAAAGATTAGAGTCTTTAACAACCAATATTGCAAAACTTTTTGGTGGACAAGCAACCGCACAAGCAGACACATTTGCAGGTTCTATTGAGCAAATGCAAAATGCTATTGGCGATACTGGAGAAGTATTAGGAAAGCTATTTCAACCCGCAATACAATCATCCGCTAAATCATTAAAAACTTTTGCAGAAAATTTTGGAAAAACTTTAACTGCAATATCTAAAATAGACCTTGCAAAAACTGGAAAGAATTTTTTAAAAAGTACAGATGCACTAATGAAAGCGGTTAAAGGATTGATTAAAATAACTTTTGATTTCTTACCAGATTTTTTTAAAGCAAGTTTGAATAAAATGCTTCCTATATCTAAAAAAATATTTACTGCTTTTATAGAGGGCGTTAAGGAAGTTGCTTTAATTGCATTTGAACCTTTAGTAATTACTTTTACACATATAGGGCAAAGATTAAAACAGTATTGGGTAACTGTTATTAATGGACTACTAGGAGGTGTAAATCTTTTAATAGAGAAAGTAAATTTAGTTGGAACTAAGTTAGGGTTTGACGAAATACCACAAGTGAACTTATTAGATAGTGTTCAAGTAGACCCATTATTAGACAAATTAAAAGAAGCTAAGATATCAAAGTTTTTAGTTCCAGAGAGTGGAGATATAGATACAACTCAAGAGTTTTTAGATGCTAGTGCGGAAATTATGACCACTTATTTTGAGCAAATAAAAGTAATGAAAGAAGAAGAAAAAGAAAAAGATTTAAAAGATACTATTGATAATGAAAAAGATAAAGCAGATGCTAGGAAAAAAGCCTTATTTGAATTTACAGATGCTGAAAAAAAGAAAATTGGTGTATTTAGAGATAGAATAAAGGCTAGTATTAGTTTAGCAGATACTCTTGCAAAACATAGAAAACAATTAAGAGATAATGAATTAAATCAAGAAATACAAAATATTTTAAAATCTAAAATGTCAGAAGAAGAAAAAGAATCTGCTATAGCAAATTTAAAAGAAAGATTTAAACAAAAAGAAATTGCAGATGCTAGAAAAATGAAAGCGGTAAGGAAAGCAGAAGCAATCATAAATACCGCAGAAGCAGTTACTAAATTTTTAGGTAGACCGATTATGATGGCGTTGGTAGCTGCGAAAGGTGCAGCTGAAATTGCAACTATTGAAGCACAACAATTTGCAAAAGGTGGAATCGTACAAGGTAATCCATCTCAAGGCGATGTAGTACCAGTTATGGCAACTGCGGGAGAGCTTATTTTAAATCAAGCACAACAAGATAATCTAGCTAGTGGAATGGGTGGCGTTACAATAAACATTGGTGGTAATATTATTGGCGAAGAATCATTTGTAAGAGATACATTAATTCCTGAAATAGAAAGAGCAGAGGTCTTAGCTTGAGTTTAAACCAGTCTAGTAATTATACAGGTGCATCTCATTTAAGCAATGTAAAAGAAAACTGGTTATTTCAACTATTTAATCAAGATTCTTATTTAGCATTTGATGGCGTAGATGACTATGTTGATTTAGGAACTACAACCGCTAGTTCAAGTATAAATGTAAAAGGCACAAGCGAATCTGGTGGGACTGGTATATCTATAAGTTTTTTAATTAACTTTCCTGAACTTGGTCAGGTGGAATCAATTTTTGCATCAAATACAACCGCTACTTATTCAGGATATTGGATTGATAAAGATGATAATAATAAAATAAGATTTCAATGGGGGGATGATACTGGAGCAACTCAACACGATAGAAGAACAATGATTGGTAGCACTGCTTTATCTGTAAATACTTGGTATCATATAATTATTACAAGCACATTTGCAAATGCAACATCTGGAACAAATATATATATAAACAATGTAGCAGAAACAATATCTGATGATGGCAATGCAACCGCAACAACGCCAACTTATGTAAGTGATGGTAAAGCATATATAGCAAGAGAAGATTTCACTGCTACTAATTATGGTGGAAAATTATATATAAAAAATTTAGCTATTTGGGGAGCAATATTAGATTCTGATAATAGGACTGCTATTTATAATAGTGGAGATTTTTTAAGTTTAGAAGAAGATAGCGGTAATTATAATCAATCATCAAATTTAAAAGCATATTGGGAACTAAATAATGGAGAGAATTTTGTTCAAGATTTAACTGGAAATATATCTACTGGTACTATTAATGGAGCTAAATATGGTGGGTTTTTGCCACTATCATATAGAGACACAAAAGTTGATGATATTTTTTATTATGGAGTCGTTAGTTCATCTGCATCAATAAGAAATAGTATTGATGTTTTAAAATCAACATCTAAAACTGGGAACATATCATTAAAAATTATTAATAATAAATATCAAGGCTCTGATTTATCTAAAGAATTATTTTTAGGCTCAAATAATTATTATAATAGAACTGTGAGGGTGTTTTCTCAATTAAACGAAATGAGCGATATTAGTGAATGCTTACAACTATATCACGGAAGATTGACAACGATTAAACACGATGATAGTTCTATAAGTTTATCTGTAGTAAACAAATCTCCGTGGGATAATAAAGTTGTTCCAAATGTTAAATCGCCTAATGGTAGATTGTTCCCTATTTCTTATGGCAATTATGTTAAGAACACAAGTGCATTTGGTAGTGAGGCATACGCAGAGGGATTTAAAAAACAAGTATTCCCAGTTGAAGTAGATGAATGGGGGTTTAGTTATAAATGTTTGTTTCATAAAGATATAGGCTCAACTGATACAACCTTACATTATTATGAAGAATCTATCGATGCTTTTCTACCTTTAGCAGATAGTAACGATGCAGAATCTTATGGCAATGGATATATTGTAAAAACAAAATGGGATTTAAAAAGACATTTTAAATTTAAAGCTATTGATGTTCCATTAAGGTCTACTGGTTGGGATAATACTAATCAAGTATTTAATGCGTTTGATGGAATAACTGATGAGACAAGCTCAAGCACTCCATCAACATTTGCAGGGGCTGATTTTACTCAAGCTGGAACTGCACCACAACAAAGAAACATTGATGCTCAATATGATATTCCCGCTTTTGATGACCAGTTTGATAGTTTTTCATCAAGCGAAAAAAATGGTTTAGAATTACAAATTAGATGGCAATTAGATAATTTTTATGCCACTAAAAATTGGGATGGCTCTGTACACGCTTCAAACACTTTTAAAATTATAGACCAAAGCAGATATGGTGGTAGTGTTACACCCACAAATACAATAACTGATGGTGCAACTATATTTACACAGGATGAAGTCAATGCAATAAGTATTGCAACTAAAGCAACTATAGCGGAAAGAACAGATACTTATGCTTTATTACCTCATTTAGAATTATATGCAGATACATCAGGTCAATATGAAGATGGTATGTGGTTAAGGTTTCAAAGAAGAGCTAGTAGACCAGGCGATGCTAGTGGTGATGATGATGTAACTCTAAAAGGCGATTTAAAAGTATATGATGTAAGATTTAAAACAACATTAAGAGTAAGAAATTTTAACTCTACCGCAGAGGGTATGAGTAGAATTAGAGATGTTAAGCAATTATATAGCGGTGCTGATGGTTTGACCGCAAGTTGGGATGGTGATGCTATAGATGAGGGACACGATGCTCATAGAGATTTATTAATTCGTTATGCGGGTATGCCAACAATAGAACCAGAAAACTGGTCAGAATTAGATAGTGATAGAACAAGCTGGTTTATTAAATATTGGCTTAATAAAGAAATGCCATTAATAAAATTACTTGAAAAACTTCAATACGAATTTGGTTTTGTGCATTTAATTAATCCTAGTAATGGTAAAAGCAAATATGTTTGGATTCACGGAACTGGAACTAATAATGCTTTTAGAGCAGAAGATGTTGTATCTACACTAAAAACATCCGACATATCTTCTTTAAGTATAAGCACTACCGCAGTAAAAGATATTGTAACTAAGAGCGTAATAAACACATTTAAACACCCTGCTAAAGGCACATATTTAAGAGAAGTAACTGCACTTAATTCTACACCTAGACAAAAATATAATATTAAAAGTAAAGAAAATATTGCTACAATAAACCTAGATGCTCTTTTCCCAATACCACCATCAACGATTGCGACCGATAAACAAGATGATTTTTTTTCTTATTATAGCCAAGCTAATGGGGATGTAAAAAAATTAATTGATTGTGAGATTGTAAATATTCAAAAAGGCTATCTATTAGAAGTTGGAGATGTTATTAAATTTGATGATATGGTAGTTGAGCCATTTGGAAGTGATTGGAACAATTATTATATGATTGTAAATATTATTAGGTCTATGGGTAAAATTAAAATTACTGCAAGAGAGGTAGGATAATGGCATATCAACGAGTAGGAACGCCAAAGGCATATTTAGATATTATTAATCCCTTATTAGAAAAAGGAATTATAACTGGAACAGACCAGATAACTGGAACTGGACTATTGACAACCGCAGCATCTATAATTCAATTATTTGATAATAGACCAAATAACACTATTACAATAGGCGGTAATGGTACAAATACACAACAAACGATTGTGATTGATACTAACTTAGATACAGATGGTAGATTATTAGCAGAGCCAATGTTTGTTGCGATACTAGGACATAATTTAAAAAGTGCAGATGCTAAATTTAAAATTGAAACAGATGATGCTAGTGATTTTGGTTCTGCTCAAACTCCAACAATGACTGCTATATGCAACGGAACAATTAGCTCTGGGTATTCTGTACCCGCACAAGATGGATGGACATTAATTACATTTACACAGGCTACCGATAATAGATACCATAGAATTGTAATTGATTCTACTACAAGTAACTACGATGAAGATATAAAGATAGGATGTATATTATATGGAACTACCTATGAGTTTCCAAATGCTCCAGATTTGAACATAAAAAAATCTTTTAAATATGATGGTGTAAAAGTAAATGAATCATTAGGCGGTCAAAAATATGCTCACGCCACATATTTAACAAATGGAAGTTGGGTATCTACTAGCTATTGGGATGGCTCTACAGAACCATCAATGAAAAGCGGTAGAATAAAACTAGATATGTCATTTAGCTTTTTATCTGATAGTGATGTTTTTAGTAGTGATGTATATAGAGCGGAAAGCTCACAACAAGATGATGCGATAGTCCCTAAATTATTATACTTAACGAATGGCGGAATGTTCCCATTTTTACTACAATTAGATAAAGATTTTAACGATGATGATGATGGTTTTTTATGGTGTAGATTAGACAATGAGCCATCGTTTAGCCAAGTAGCCTACAACCAATATAGCACTCAATTATCATTCGTAGAAGAATTTTAACTTTTTATAATTAAAATTTTGTATTAAGTTAGAGATACTATTTTAGTCTCTTTGAGGGATGGTTTCTTCGTTGCTTCCTTGCAACGCCTTCTTGTTAAATAATCACACTTCCATCCCTCTTTTTTTAACCCTTTATAAACCCTATAAAAAAATACTTGCATCTTAATTTTAGGGTTTATAGATTACATCGTGAATTATTTAAAAAACAACAAGGAGTCAAAAGTGAAATTTAAAGAATATTATGATGGACTTGATTTTTCATTAACTTGGAATAGCTCTTCATATTTAGATAAAGAATTTATTCTTGATGAATGTAAAGATTGTGAAGAGTGGGAAGAACTTAATGAAAAAGCTAAAATTATACTATTTTCAAATTTAGCAAGTGATTATTTTAAAGAGTCTATAAAAAAAATGGGGGGAGTTAAGTAAGATGTTATTGAAAAAAAGCGAAGTCAAAAAGCTCATAAGAGATGAGGGATATAGAATTAGTCCCGATTCCTATGAGGGTATAAATAGGGCGGTAGAAAGCACGATAAAGCAAATGCTAGTGCAAGTAGCCAATGACAATATGAAAACCTTAATGATGCAACATACTGGAGCGAGAACAACTACAATAGAATCTAATTCTTGCTCAAGGTGTGCTAATATCAAAAGCACTTACATTAGGTGGGCGAAGAATGTCCAACAATTTTGTGCGGATGAAGCAACTATAATGTTTAACAGATTAAGGAGTAGATAATGTTAGTTCAAGAAGTAAGACCTATTAAGAAAAAATGCAAGATTTGCGATAAGTACAAACTACACGAAGAGATGGAAACCGCTAGTTGGAGAACACTTAAAAATGGAGTGCGTAAACACTATCGCAGAAGAGTTTGCAAAAAGTGTTGGTATTGGAAAAACGCTAGACCCAAGAGAGATGCTAAAATTCATTGGTACAAAGAAATCAAACTTGGATTATGTTGCGAAAATTGTGGGTATGATAGAGTCCCACAAGCTCTTGAATTTCATCACATAGACCCATCAACAAAAGTAGATAATGTTTCAAATATGGTTTATAATGATTATTCTATTAAGACGATATTAAAAGAAATTGCAAAGTGTGTTGCATTATGTGTTTTGTGCCACGCAGAGGAGACTCATAGTGATAGCACCAACTAATGTATTTGAATTACATAAGCTAAAAGAATATTGCTCTAAATTGAGTAGTTTTATCCGAAGCCTAGACAACCATCTAGGCTTTGATAAACAAAGCGATTTAAGGGACATATTAAACGAATTAGATATAATGAAAGCAAGGATTGATGCTACGATAATTGAGATGGATGCTTTCGAACAAAATGATTTAGGAATGAAATAAAAATGGGGAGTGGGATTTTATCTATGTTATTATTTTCCTTTCAACATAGACATTTTTTATTTTTGACAGAATATACCCACTCCCTTTATTTAATTAGGGAGATGAAATGATGATAGGAGAAACAAAACCAATGGTAACCGATGATGACTTTACACCATTTTTAAGATGGCTTGTAAGAAACTATAACTACAATGAAGAGAAAATAATTGATGTAGTTGAAAAGCCATACAGATATAATAACTTATATGAGGAATTTTCTAATGAAGAAATCTAAAAAGCAAAAAATAAAAGAGCATTTAGAATATGGTAATGGCATCACTCAAAAAGATGCGATAGAACTTTTTAATGCTTATAGATTATCCGCAGTTATCTTTGATTTAAAAGAAGAGGGGATGAAAATTGAGACTATAGATAAGTCTCATACAAACACAGATGGTCAGACTATTAGGTTTGCAGAATATAGAATGATTAATGCGATGGGAAATAAAGACCAATTATCTATGTTTAGTAATGAGCCAAAAGAATTTAAGAGGTGGTTAGACTCGCCACCTAAATTAAAAAAAGGAGATATAAGATAATCACAAGGGGATAAGGTTTCCTCACACACGCTATAGCGTTTGGATTTCGCTTTTCCTTATCCCCAAAACTTTAGGAGTAAACAATGAAAGACTTTTTTGAAAACTTTGAAATGTGGATGTTCTTGTACATTTGTGCAGCATTTACTGCGGTAGTGATACAATTTTTAATTAAACTAATATATAGGAGTATATAATGGACAATAATAGAAAACCTAAGATTGAATTTGAACTAGGAAAGAAATATAAGATTCAATTAATCTTTGATGAGTGCAAAACTGGTCAAACAAAATCTAGTAATGGTAAACCATATAATTGGTATTTATATCAATGTCAGTATAATTC
>CEPN01004788.1_pt1 | contig 9583 bp, 9 predicted proteins | sample 530391 | NCBI WGS metagenome assembly CEPN01 (sample SAMEA2620027, study PRJEB7988) | marine metagenome | isolation source: saline water (ENVO:00002010), including
CGAAGAGATCGACACCACCAGCATCGGTGGAACGCTTGGTCAAACTGCTCCGTTCCGTACCTTCATCTCCGGCTTTGCTGATGGTTCTGGTTCGGCTGAGGTTTACTTCACCGATGACGACACCACCATTGCCAGTCGTCTGATTGAAGACGTGACCCAGCGCAAGCAGGCTGGTGCAACTTTCAAGCTTTATATGGACGCGATCTTGTCGTCTGGTACGCCCAATGACACGACCAGCCGTTCGATTGAGCTTGAAGCGGTGCTGACTCAGGCCAGCTATGCCGTCTCTCCGGATGATGCGCAAACAGTGTCCATTAGTTTCCGTCCCACCTCTGCTCCTACTTTCGACTTCAGCAAGAGCTGATAAGCGATTGGATGACAAGGCCCCCGGCATTGTCGGGGGTTTTTTTAATGCTATTGTATTAGCACAATCAATCAGATATTCATGGCACTTCGCGCCATTGACCGCCTCAAGAAAGCGGCAAACCTGGAGCCCGCCAAGAAAGAAGTTGAGCTTTCTGATGGAACGGTGTTTGAGATGTGGGTCACGCCATTGACGATGGCTGAACGTGAGCGTGCTCAACGTAAGGCTAAGTCTGATGACGCAAATGCTTTTGCTTTGCAGCTCCTGCTGACTAAGGCTCAGGACGAGAATGGCAAGGCGTTGTTTTTGGCAGGCGAGATCGACGTTTTGAAGAACGAAGTCAAGGACAAGGATCTTCAGAGCTTGATGCTGGCTGTGTTGACTGATGACAGCGATGCCGATAGTGACATGAAAAGCGCTGCAGAGTGAAATCAAGCATGATTCTGCTCTGCAGTTTCAATTCTTCCTGGCTTCCGAGCTAAAGATGACGCTTTCTGAGCTTCAAACTCGGATGAGCCAGGAAGAAATGATGGGCTGGCACGCTTATTACGTGAATAAAGCAGAAGAAGAGGAGAAGGCGTACCAAGCCGCTAAGCGGCGAGGGCGGTAGCATAGGAACATCGTCGTAGCCGAGCACCGTGGCATATAAGACCGAGATCGAGATCGGTGTAAAAGGCGCTAAAGAGCTTGAGCAAGCTATTCAGCGAATTCAAAAGCTGTCAAACCAGATAGACCAGATAAATAAAAGAGAAATTTTTGGCACGAAGCAAGTCGCAAGTGTCAATGAATATACAAGTGCCTTGCAAAGGGCTCAGGCTAACTTAAACAAAACCCGCATACAGCTTGATGCTGCTGGAAACGCGACAAAAACGTATAAAAAAGCTATAGACCAGTATGTAAGCGCTTTAGGCGCTTCTAATCGAGCACAGCAGTTGACTAACAGTCTTGTTGAGCAAGAGATAATACTGAGAGAAAGAGCTGCTCGAATAAAAGCGCTGCCCAAGGCGGTTGCAACGACTCAGTTTGATTCTCCGATTGGTCCCGGCCCAGCAAGCCCTATTTCTTCTAGGCCAAAGCCAGGTCGTACAGGACTTGAACGCTTTGGCGAGTTCGGCTTAGGCGCAGGCTTCCCACTGTTGTTTGGCGGTGGAGCGGGACAAGTGCTGGGTGGAGCACTTGGTACGGCGATTGGTGGTGCGACCCCAGCAGCTTTTGGCTTGCAAATTGCATTCTCTGCCATTGGTGGGCAGATAGAAGATGCCACTAAACGTGTTCGAGATCTTGATAGAGCTATTCAGACCTTAGACCTTAGTGCACTTGCTGATTCAACTCTCTTAGTGAATGCTGAGTTGCGTGAAGCTGTTCAAAGGTTTGTCGATCTAGGAGAGAGTCAAAAAGCAGTTAAATTGTTGGCTCAGGAAACGTTCCTGCAAACTGGACTTCTGCCTGAAAGCATTCGAGAGTCAGCAGATGCGACTTTGCTGCTATCAAACGCTTGGGACGAAAGCGTAGGTGCTGTTTCTGGCCTTGTAGCGCTGTTGACGGCTGATCTGCTTAATAGTCTTGCGGTTACGCTTAAACTTGTTAATGCGATTGTAAAAGGTATAAATACGATTGCTGGCAAGGTGCGCGAGCTAGGCAGCAATGAATTGGTAAAACTTGCTCTGCGAATTCTTCCAATTTTAGGTCCACTCGTGCAGGCAAAAGATACTTTAGACGCCTTGCTGGGACTGACAAAAGAAGTAAGCGAAGCGGAAGAGGAAAGGCTTTTCAGCTTAAAGCAGTCCGGCAAAGAGCTGGAGATAGAACTAGGTCGAGAGAAGGAGATATTTGCTATTGAGCAAAGACGTGTTGCAGGTACTAAAGCTGCAGCAAAGCTCAACAACGCCCAAGTTTCACGCGATTTAGATCTAGCAAAGCTTCGCCAAGCTACTGAAGACAAAATCTTGGATAAGCGTCGTGAATTTGCCGGAATCACAGATCAAATTGGCTTAGCAGAGCGAGACCATCAAATATCCTTAATCAATCAATCAGCAGAGATTGAAAGGCAAAGAATCCTCAAGAAGTATTCTTTGGATGAAACGGCGGCTGGACTGCAAAGAGAAAAAGAGCTACGAAAACAAATTTTTGAGACTAGAGTTCAAGAATCCAAAATCGCTCAGGTTGGTGTTCAGGCTCAGCTAGACCAGCTAGCCAACGAAGAAAAAATCTTCCAGATTCGCCAGCAAACTGCTGCCGCCACAGTTGAGCTGGAACGTGCTCGTTTTGACGCACAGCTGAGTACATTACAGCTGCAGGAAGCTGGGCTGCAGCGAGAGCTTGAAGGTTTAAGACAGAAGCAAGTTGGATTTAATCGCCAACTAGCGCTGGTCAATGCTATTGCTGAGAATCAGAAGAAGCAGGCTAGGATTCAAAATGAAATAGCCAAACTTGAGAACGCACAAGGTATTACGCGGGCAAAAATTGCCCAGCAGCAGATTCGGTTTGAGGTGCAGAGGATAAAGCTGCAGCTTCAGATGGTTCAGCTAAAAGCTCAAGAGATTAAGGACGATGCGCAACGAGCAGCAAAGTTACGTGAGGTTGCGGCAACTGAGCAGCAAGTCTTAGCTCTTACGAAGGAGATGGTGAGTGCAGGAAACAAACGGCTTGAGACTGCTATAAAAATTGCAAGACAAAAGGACATAGTTGCTGACAACATCCTGAAGGGCAAGCTTGAAAGCATTGAGGCTGAACGTGTAGAAGCAAGGCGTGCAACTAACGCTGCAAGACTTGCGAAGGCAACAGGTCAAGCTGCTGATGAAGCTGCTCGATTGAACAGGAATATGTCAAAAGGTAGTTCTGGCGGTGGAGCGAGTAGTCAAACGGTATCAACTTCTATGCCAATCGACCCAGATGTTGAAAAGGCTGTTATGGAAAGGGCTGGTCCTTTTGGGTATCGAAACATCTTCGAGTTGGTCGAGAAATTGGAAGAAGCGCAAAAGATTAAAAATGCACGAACTGCTAGAACTGCGCAGATGTCCAGCCCAGGCTCTAGTTCTTTTGCAAGCTCAGGCTCTTATACCCCCAGGGCGTTTTCTGGCGGAGGAGGCGGTACTGCAACTGCAAACGTCAATATAAAAACTGGTCCTGTACTGGAGTTTGACGGCAAGCGTTACATGACGATGGAGGACTTCGAAAGAGGTGTTTCAGAGCTTGCCAGTGCTCAGGCGCAAAGGTCACGAAGCTTTGGAGCGCGTCGTTATGGAGGTATCAGCTAATGAACAACAGAGGCCAAGCCCAGTACCTACGTGTCTATGTTTCGGGTGGAGCGGATCAAAAGCTATGGCAAAACTTTTACGTCAACACCAACGTAACGTTTTCATCCAAGATCTACACTTACTTTCCATTTGAATGGAGCGGTGTCGAAGAAAGCTCAGCTTTGAGCGGCCAGACGGTTTCATTAAAGATGCCTGCCACGTCATTGGCGATCAACTGCTTCGAGACTGCCTTTAAGCAGCAGCAGCTGTGCTTGGTCAGCACTTATGAGTTTGATACACGACTTGGCGTCGACCTTCCGCAGTCTGGTCAGACTTTGATTGCAGAGTTTTTGGGCTATGTCGCTTCAATGAATGGATCGTTTACAGAGCTTAAAGTTGAGTTAGGATCAACGTTAGCCCCCATTGGAGCGCAAATACCGTCTAGGACGGCTACAAATGGGTTGGTAGGAGTTCCGATACAGCTATGAGCATTCGCGTTTCAGATCCTCTGTTTTTGCTGTCGACCCAGACCGGCCTGAGCGTTGGGGAGCTTAAGGCGAAAGCTGCTGCTGGCAATCCGGACCTAGAAAAAAAGCAAGAGGCATTAAAAACTGGCGAACCGATCCCCATTCTTTTTGGCCGTTTCCGAAACGGCAGTGGCGGCGTAATGGTGCAGCCAAAAATAACAGAAGCTTATTTTTCTAATTCAATTACTGAAAAAGTTTTTTCGACAAACGGCGGCACAACTACTTTTATCCAGGCTATCGAAAGGCTCGAACTTAAATACCTTTTGGTTTTAGGCGAAGGGAATATGTCACAAATGCAAGTAAGAGACCTGTTTTATGGGACATGCAGGCGCGGCACATTCAATCAGGTCTATAACGGCAGAGCTGGTACGTGGAGTCCAGGAAACAATATCGACAACTATCACACTTACACTGCTACCCCTAATGCGCAGGGTTACTACGTTTTTGACGTTAGCAATTTAAGCAATGGTGAATCAATTAAATATCCGAAAAACACTTATTACAAAAATTCAAGCGGACAAATTACCTCCATAAAACACAAAGAATACGGGTTCCCTGTTTTTTGTGGTACGTCTGGCTCATATAGTGGCCTGACAACTTTGAGCTTTGAGTACGACTTAGACGATGCTGATTCCGAGGATATAGGGAAAACCATGAATGTCTTCATTAGGAACGGCCTGCAAGTCACTCGCTTGATAGACAGCGTTACAGCTGAATCCGACAATTACGTTGATCTAGTCAAATACCTGTTCCAGACAAACAATCGTTTGGCTGACGACCTAATCGACGACACTGCGCTGACCACTGCCGCAAATTTCACCGACACTAACAGTTTCTTGTTTAATGGAGCGGTAACGGAGAGCCAGAACTTGCTGGACTGGATACAGCAAACTTCTGTCAACTTCTTGCTGCGTATTACTAATTCAGGCGGCAAGTTTGGATTACAGCCGCGACTGCCTTACAACACGGATTACACAATCAAGACGACCCAAGTAACGCCCGAGTTTACGTTTACAGAAGAGCATGTTGTTGACGGCGGTTTTGAGATTGAATACATCAGCTTGGAAGACAAGCAGCCAGTTTGTTTTGTTATTCAGTGGCGACAGCAACCAGAGGCCAATTTTGGCTTGGTGCGCACTGTTGAAGTCAGATATACGGGCGAAGCCACGAGTGGTCCATTTGTAGATATCGATATGAGTGGTTACTGCACGAATGAAAACCATGCAGTGAAGGTTGGAGCGTTTCGATTAGCGCAACGCAAATTTATTACGCACCATCTGCGTCTGACTGTACGTGAATACAGCTACAACAGCACTCTTATTGTCGGTGATTTGGTGCGTGTGCGGTTACGCCGTGAGACGGACCAAGGCGAAGTGGAATATCACGACAAGCTTTACGAGATTAACCGGATTCAAAAAACCTTCTCCAGCACGATTGTTTATGACCTGACGCATTTTCCTATTGACTCACAAGGTCGCAGCATTATTGCGCGTGAAGTTGCTGATGCTGTTGGAGCGGGCAACACCATTGACGTGGGCAGAACTACGTTTGATTGCGATGAAAATAGCGCAACAGATAACACTTCGATTGGAAATAATAGCGGGGGCGGAGGTGATGATCAGCCTCTTCCTCTTGACACTGAAGTTCCGCTTCCGCAACCGGATGATGTAGACAGTCCTTATCCAGACGGGCCAAACAATCCAGATGATCCGTTGGAGGAATCAGCTGATGACACTTCAGCGATAGGTGTTTCAGGCTCCAACACGGGTTATGGAGGTTCTTCTGTCACCCCAGGCAATCAAGTGGCCGTTCCCACCTCTGCTTTGCCTTGCGAGGGCGGGCGTGTTTGTTATTACAGGCTTGACAAAGAAACAGGGGTAAAAACGTTGCGTGAATGCGTAACAACTCCTATTAGCGGCAATTACTTCTCTTACATCACGACTGCAGATATTAGCTACGCAATTATTGCTGAGGGTCAATGCCCTGATTCTGCAAGTGACGATGGCTTTGGAGAAGTTATTCAACTTGGAGAAACTGCACCTGTCGTTCCCGACCCAACGGCATATAGCTATGTGCGTTTCAACGGAACAAGAACAACCTATGACTCTGGGGAAGCAAAAACGTACACACATACTACGCAGTGGTATCAGCATGACGGATCGACGCAAAATCAATACCTAACCGTTGGGTCAGCTTGGGGGGCTATTGGGGGGGCTATTTATGAATACAAAATTATTGATCCTGTGTTTACACAGCCATACACTTCTGATTACGGCAAACCTCTTACATGGTCTCCGTGGGTCAATTACTACGATTATGTGACAAACCAGCATGTTGGTACGGCCGGTGTGGTCGGCGTGCCGTGGCGCAGTCATGTCTTTGCAGTAGGCAGCCAATTTACAACTAGCGGCGGTTTTGGCCTCAGACTTGGAGAAATTGGTGGCGTTGGATTTAACGGCGTTCCTTTAACGCCGAATGCCGTGCCGTTTGGTTACACGCCCACTTTCACTGCTTATTTGGTTGCAGATATAACAGCCGATGCACCAACGCGGGAAGCTCGTATTGACGGAGTGTGGGAATTTAGCAACGACGGTTCTACCGTGTTAGCGCAATGGAAGGGTACTAATGACAACGGAGACCCTTACACCGGGCCTGCTATATGAGGTAATTAAAAATGGCTGATTTTCCTTCGCTAACCCCGCAAAGCAGAACCTATACCCCTGGCTCATACGCCGTTCTGCGCACCAATACGTTTTCAGGCGTTGAGGTATCAGTTCGTCGGAACAACGCTGCCTTTGATCATCGACTGCGGCTTACCTTCATAAGTGGGTCGGTTACGGATCAAAATACGGTTTTCTCGCATTATGCAGTTCACAACCGTTTCCAGCCTTTCGATCTGCCGACTTCGGTGTTGTCTGGCTCGGACCTGACTTTTCCTGCTAATTACCAGTGGATTTACGCTGGACCTCCCGAGGTTTCATACGATCCAGGAGTCGTTACGGTATCGGTAGAGCTGCAGCTTGTAGCCCCTTACGAAGTTTGACATGACCGCTTTTCCTTCTCTGGTCCCGAATGCAATTTCGTTAAACCACGGTGTGCCGCAGGTCAGCGAGTACGAAGCTTTCGGTATTGGACCGATACGCTTTAGGCACAACAACTATGTAAGCGGTCAAGAGTTCCAGCTGGTGTATCGAGCTTTAGATCAAGACTCTATTGAGTTAATACGAGATCATTATCAAGACAACGGTGGAACGTCAGGGCAGTTTGCGGTTCCAACTTCTGTTCTTGCCCTGATTAACACTACAGATTCTTCCAGTAAGTACAGATACACAGAAACACCAACCGAAGAGCACATTGGTCTTCAGCGGTACAACATAACTATTTCGCTTAGAGCCATTGAAGGGGTATTGCTTGAGTTTGCTTTAGATGGAGGTTCGACCACTGTTCCCTCTGAGGAGACGGTTGACAAGTTTGTGTTTGTTGGAACGGGACCTTTTATTTTGAATGGTTCTCCGGCGAGCCAAGCTACACTTATCGTTGACGGTAACTGATCATGGCCGCTACTGAGATCAAGGTACGGATGCAGCAGCGGCGTGATACCGCTTCTGGTTGGGCCTCGGCAAATTCAGTGTTGCTGAGTGGTGAGCTTGGTTTTGAGACAGACACCTATAAATATAAGTTTGGGGATGGCTCAACGGCTTGGAACTCGCTTGCTTACGCTTCGGCTACTAGCATCACCGTTATTGACGGGGGCAACTTTGCCACGGGCGGGTCAGCCGTTTCAACTTCCAGTACCATTGATGGAGGCTCGTTCGACTAATGCCAACACCCACTAACAGGACAGCCGTAAGAATTGCACGCGGCACATACTCAAACCTGAACAGCAGCATCGCTGACATTAGTGAGGGCGAAATCTGCTATGCAACAGACCAAGACAAGCTGTATGTAAAAGAAGGCAGTTCGCTTGTCAGCACTCAGGCTGATACAAGCACTCTGGCGGCATTGGCGACTGCGCAAACCTTTACTGCAGGTCAACGCGGCGAGATCACGACGCTGACTGATGGGGCAAACATCAGTATCAACCTTGCCGACTCAAACAACTTTACGGTGACACTTGCGGGCAATCGCACCCTAGATAATCCCAGCAACATCGTTGCCGGACAAAGCGGATCAATCTTTATTGTGCAAGATGGCACAGGCAGCCGGACTTTGGCTTACGGCAGTTATTACGACTTTGCTGCTGGAACGGCACCGACATTGACAGCTGGGGCGGCTAATGCGGTTGATCGGATTGATTATGTCGTGCGCAGCAGCACGTCTATCCACTGTGTTTTCACTGGTAACTACTCATGAGTGTTGTCGGCTCTAACGCTCTTGCTGGCGCGTCTGGCCAAGCTGGTGCAACAGCTGCTTACAAAATCGAACGTAGCCTGCGGTTTAACGATGATGACAGTGCATATTTAAATAGAACTCCCTCGTCTGCTGGCAATCGCAAGAAGTGGACTTGGTCGGGGTGGGTGAAAAGAAGTGCTTTAGGTTCGCAAAAACTTTTTATTGCAGGAAGCAGCGGCACCGAAGGAGGCATACAGTTTCATTCTGGCACCAGCAACCTTGCCCTTAGATTTTATGATTATCAAAGCGGCGCACATACTTTTCAGTTAGATACAAATGCGTTGTTCGTAGATCCTTGCGCCTGGACACATATCGTTGGCGCAATCGACACCAGCCAAGCAACTGCATCAGATAGATGTAAGTTATATATCAACGGGGAGCAGGTTACTTCATTTGCAACTGCCACTTATCCTTCTCAAAACCTAGACACGCTAGTCAACAACAATACTGCTCATTACTTGGGCTGGGTTTCTCCAAGTGGCAATCATTTTGATGGTTACTTGGCTGAGGTACATTTCATCGACGGTCAGCAGCTTTCTGCGTCTGACTTCGGAGAATACGACGGCAATAATGTTTGGCAGGCAAAAGAGTACACAGCAGGCAGTTATGGTGCCAATGGCTTCCATCTTGATTTTGCTGACCCGGCAGATCTAGGCGACGACAACAGCGGCAACGGCAATGACTGGACGCCTAATGGCCTAATTGGAAACGCAGGACTTGCAACGGCTAATCAGGGTTTTGACGTTGTTACTTATACGGGTACTGGCAACCAACTGTCGATCAGCAGTTTACAGTTTCAGCCTGATTTGGTCTGGATTAAACGCAGAGATGGTACAGCCGGCCATTCTTTGCACGATGTTGTCCGTGGCGTTGGATCTGAGCTAAATCCCAACACGACCGCTGCTGAAGATACTCAAGGCAAATTTGTTTCATTCGATTCAAACGGATGGACGATGAATGGCGGCTATGGAACTACTAATTTAAGCGGTCAAACCTTTGTCGCATGGTGCTGGAAGGCGGGTGGAACAGCGTCATCTAACACCGATGGATCACAAACAAGCTCT
>CEPN01080459.1_pt1 | contig 9516 bp, 1 predicted proteins | sample 530391 | NCBI WGS metagenome assembly CEPN01 (sample SAMEA2620027, study PRJEB7988) | marine metagenome | isolation source: saline water (ENVO:00002010), including
TATTCCGCCTTGTTCTTTTAATCTATCATATTCTACTTTACGTACAGATGGTAAAATATAAGAGAAGTCTTCCCACTTTTCTTTTTGAAATCTATTTACACCTACCATCTTTTGACCTTCTTGAAAAGACTTAAGCATAAAATCATAATATCTTTTCTTTTTTGGATTAGCTTGTAGTTGTTTATATTTACTATTAGCATACTTAGATTCTTTTGGTTTTACCCATTCATTTCTAGGTTGACCATCTAGTAAATTTTTTCTTAACTTTTCACGTAAAGCTTTTATTTGTTCCTCTGCCATGTGGGCGGAGTCTGATCTTCCAGCTGCAATCGCCGCTCGTTTAGTTCTTTCTGCAGATGCAATTTGAGATTTTATTTTTTCTCTTTGTTGTTGCCATCCTTCTACAGGCTCTGTATTTTCTTTATGCCAGTCATTTACAGCTTTAGAATATCCAATCCTATCTCTTCTATGTTTATTATCTTTATTCCATCTCTCTATATCAGATTGATACTTAGAATCTTGTTTTCCATTTTTATAATCTCTCCAGTTTGGTAAATTATATCTTCTACCTGCTGCTTCATACATTTGTTTCTTAGACTCTTCATATTTTGCTTTGTCTATAGGACTAACAAAAGCTAAAACTTTTACTTCTTTAGGATTGCCATCCGCATCATACTGCGTCATGGTTACTTCTTCAAGTAAATCATCATTTAATTTTGCAATATCTGACTCAGACATACCTTCTGTAAATAAATCATACTCTTCTTTTAGATCATACTTATAATCTAATGTCATCCTGTTTGTTTCAAAGGTTGCTTCTTTTACAGACTTTGTAAACAATTGTATTGCTGGATCAGATGAATAGATAAGAGGGTCAAACAGATAAGAGAATCCTGACTTATCTTTATGTGCTTCTCTTAGTTCTTTTATCATTGCATCTCTACCAAGTATTTGTTTATTTTTTAGTTGCTCTACATTTAGTTTTAATTCTAAATCTCTAAATTGTTCAGCAGTAAGATCTCCATTATCTTTTCGTTTTACTAAATCTTTATACTCTGATGTATTTGTATCTAAACCTATTGTTCGCTTGTGTGTTTCTATGTTATCAATAAGCGCTTGTATTTTTGGGTCCATTGTAGTATTGTGATACCCGACCAGTACTTCAGCCATCATAGGAATTACTTCTTCTTGAAACTGGTTATTTAATCTTTTAGTTTGTTTAATAGTATAATCTATATTTTCCATAAGCAAATCAAAAGCTTCTTGATTTACACCTTTAACTTTTCCAAGTGCTTGCTCATTTAATGCTATTTGTTCTAGTTGTAATATTGTATCCATACTATCAATAGTTTGTTTGATAGAATACATACGATTCATATTCTCTGGTGTAGATCTTAACTCAATTGGCATAGCCATTAGTTGGTTAAACTCTTCTATAGCATTGTTTATATTATCTTTTGATGCAGTAACAAACATATTAAAGTCTACAACTCGATCTATTTTTTCTACAGCAGTACGTAGTCTTTTTAATCTGTTTTCTTTTTTCTCTCTTTCTGCTTCAGGCAACCTATTTATTTCTTGTAATTCAGATTCTATTATAACTTTTGCATCTAATGCTAGCTTCTGTAACGCTTCGCTGGATCTTTCAGGAGTAGTGTATACTTTAGTTGTTTCTTCAGATGCCGCTATTTCTGGTCCCTCTTCCTGTTCTGCAGCTTGTTGTTCTGTTTTTGGAGATAAGGTTTTTATTACTTTTTCTTTTCCATATTGTGTATTAAAAGTACCATCAGAGTTTTGATCTTTTGCTTCAGGTATAGTCCTTAGAGCTTCTTCATTAATATTTATTTCATATAACTTAGTAGCAGGACTAACAGGTGTTGCTGTCAACTCTAGAAAAAATTCAGTATCTATAAATGGCTGACCTCCTATTTTTTGTGCTTCATTATTTATAAGCTGTATATCTTTTAGTTGGTCTTCATTTACATATTTTGTACCACGATAGTCTACTACACTTCTATTATCATCTAGAATTTGCATAATAGCATCTACATTTCTAGAGTCTGGTTTAGAGTTTTCTATAAAATCATACATTTCTGTAAGCAGTTTATGCTCAACACCATTTACTATTCTAGAACACTTTCCCATTATATCTTACATATTTTAAACACCTCATCAATTGGTGCAGTTACACTCTCAGGTAAATTTATTTTTTCTTCTACTTTCATTTTTGTATTAGGTCCTGGTAATGCTGTAGTACCCTGTTTATTTATCATACTTTTACCATCTTTTCTTTTATTTCCTACTTCATTAAACCTACCTTTTATACCTAAAGGTTGTAATTCTGTATACGTATTATCAGCTACTCTTACAAATATTTTAGGCGCTTGTCCTTTTGGATACGTTACAAAGTAAGATACATAACCAAATGCATCATGTAATATATTAGGATTAGCTTTTGGATTTAAAGTAACCTGTCCTTGATTGTCTAGGTTATTCTGTATGTTTTTAAAGTTAACACCCGGTAATATACTTTGTCCGCCTACAGTAGTTGTACCAAAATTACGTACAAACTTATGGACAAAGTTACTAAAATATTCTGAATCTAAAGTATTTCTTGATTCTGTTTGGAAAAACTGTATAGGAGTTTGTTTACCAGGATTAAGTAAATCTGTAGTAAATGCTTCTACAGGTATTAGATCCATAAACGTTCCTCTACCCGGAGTAAATCCTTTTGTTTGTAGTTGATGTGCTATAAGTTCTTTAGCAAAGTTTTTTATTTCTATATTAGAACTTTGTAGTAATTCTTTAAATGCTTCAGTCATTGCATTCTTTTCATGCGTTGACATATCAAATGTAGTATTTAGTTCTATAGTAAACAACGTTTGTCCAAGATCGTTATTGTCTTCAGATGGTTGTAGTTTTTTAAAGAATATATTATCATTTATATTATCTGGATTATTTTCTTGTAAACTTCTTAATCTAGTAGCAATATTATTTTTACCATCTCTGTAAGAATAGTCAAACATTCTATCGCTAGCAAAGTTCTGTAGAGGACTTCCTTCTTTTAACATTAGGTCTAAGAATAACTGTCTATCTATAAACTTTTGAGTTGCGGCATTAAAACTTGTTTTACCTACAGCTCTTTTTAGTTGTTGTTTAAATCCAAAAAATGCTGGTCTGTTGTTTATAAACCCGGCTTGCTCTGCAGCATTAAGTACAGTATCAAATATACCACGGTATGCAGTCATTATAGGATAAGAACTTCTTTCTAAATCAGATGTAATAAACTCTTCAGCTCCTAATATAATGTTAGATGTACTATCATTTAAGTATTCTGCTTCTGTATCTAACCACCCACGCAGTGCAGACATTTCATTTACATTGTCTAAGTTGTCTGGTGTAATAACTTTGAATGCAGTTTGTAAAGATCTACCAGCTTTATGTAGCATTAAAAAGTTATTTAAATATGCTGCTTGGGCCACACCAAAACTATCCTCTGTTGTTCTAAGTTCTTTATCTTTAAGAGACTGAGTGCTCATGTCTGTAATTGTATTAGATACTCTTCCTTTATAATCTCTTAATATTTTTTTAACAGATCTTTTTAACTGTCCTGGATTATATCCGTTGTTCTTTGCATCTTGTATAGATTCTACAATAGAAGGTTGTGTTAAGAAATCTATTACAGTTTCTACTGGTATACCTACACTTAACATTAATCCAGCAACAGGTACAGTAAATTTATTATCATTAATATCTATTTGTACCGGTTTCTTTGCAGCATCTACCGCTGCAGATAAGTATGCAGATATAGATGCTTCATTGTATGCATTTTGGTCTATTGTTATTCCATCTTCTCTTTCAATACCTACTTCTGAATATTCTATACCATCTATGATTGGAGCATATTGATTATCAATTACTAATCCTCCGCCTTTTAATTTTGCTGCTGCACTAACGTTATGTCCTGCAAGTATATTAGCCCACAATCCTCTTAATGCAATACCAGCTTTATTTTTTTGTTCCATGTCTACTTCTGACAGTGGATTGTTATAATCTACACTATTAGATGATGCAGGATTTAGTTCAGCTGCTTTGTTTTCTAGTCTTGGAGAATCAAGTGGTGTTACTACTTCTTCAAGATGTACAGGATTCATAAGAATTGATTGCATTATATCAAATATTTCTTGATCTCTTATCTGTCTGTCTGTAAGATTATCTCCATACTCTCTAAATACTAAGTTTAGTTTATCAATATCAAAGTCACTACCCATTTGCTTAGTAATACCTCCAGGGACCATAATAGCTTTTTGATGAGATTCAGGTAAAAAGCCTATTACTTTCATAGGTAAGAAAGAACTTTTACCTTGGTTAGGTATACGGTATCCTATAAACTCTAATCTTTTTTTATCTTTAATTGTAGATATATCTGTACCTGGTTCAAGACCTAGTGTGCTTGCTTTTATTCTTACTTCAGCTGGGTTTGTACCATCAAACATTTTAAGATCTCCATCTGTTTCATGTCCTCCAAGCTCTGCTATTTGCGCAACTTCTTGTCCTTTTATTTTTTGTGTAAAGATTCCATTATTAAATAGACTAAAAAATATTTGTTCATACTTTGATTGATAGTTAGGGAATGCTAGCGGAACTTCAAACCTCCAGTCAAATGGACCATTAGGTACAATGTTTAATCCTTCTAGATATACATTAGGTAATCCTTTATCTTTTACCTGGTTTTTAAATGTATCTCTCATCTTCTTTAGATGTGCTAGCTTAGCATCACGGTGCTCATCAGATCTAAGTCCGTTTGTTTTGATTGCATTCTTAACTGCAGTAAGGCCTAGTTCATTTTCTAGTTTTATAGTATCCTCTTTAATATTTTCAACTATATTCTTTTGGTATCTATCATACAACTGTTCACCACTTAGATTGTTTCCTTGTACATTGTATGTTGCATCAGGCTGTATTGTAGATATTAGGTTTTTACGTATTTGTCTAGAGAATGTAATCTGATTTTTTTCAGGCTGATTTAACATTTGTGGTAATCTCAGCTGTCTAGAGTTCATTACTACAGGATTTAAATCAGTAAGTGGATCAGTATATATATCTTTTACATCTTGTCTAGCTCCTTTAGTAGCATTTGACTCATTAGCAACATCTATACCATCTCTTTCCATTGCATTTAAAAGCTTCTGCATTACAGGATAGCCTTCTGCTAACTCTCGTGTAAGGACCATGTAAGAATTTTTATTCATGTAAAGTACAGACTTTCCATCTTTTACTCGTATCTCTTCATGATATGGTTTTACTGGATATATAGGCCTATCATAAGGTTGACCTTGCTTGTATCTTTTATATGCATTTTCATCTGGAGTAGACCATTGCCCTAAACCCATTTGTATACGACGATACATATCTAATGTAATAACACCTTGTGCATCTGTTTTAGCTACTGATCTGTAATTATCTGCTATATCTTTTGCTTTACTTGTAGGTACTCCAGCTGCTTCTAGATTCTTTTGCATAGTCGTAGCTACCTCTGCTGCATCCTCTTTATTAAAAAAATCTAACTCATTAAATACTATTTCCTTGTACGTAGGTGTCATACCATAGTCACTAGTTTTTGTTCCATCTCCAACAATAAATAGTTTTGTACCTGGAGAGTTTATAAGCCCCATACGTTTATAGTAATCATCAGAACTTTTAGCATAGCTGAATCCTCCTCTAAATAGTTTAGCAGCTTCTATTCTATAAACAAAATCATGGAATACAAAATCTTTTATAAAATTATCTTTTCTTGCATTAGGATGTAAATCTTGGTTTTTAGAAATATCAAAAGTAGCTATTGCATTTTCTATACCCTCTTCATATCTTTCTAATCTTTTTTCTATTTTATCAATCTCTTCATTTAATAATGTATCTACAGAGTTTGCTTCTTTAGTAAGCATATAGTTTGGGTCTGCTGTTACATAGTTTTCAATAACATCAGATAGATTATTTATTTTATCTACTTTTCTATCCTGTAAACCAAATAATTGTGTTTGTGTAAATACAGAACCTTTATAATCAGCAAATGTATCTGTAAGTGGATTAGTTCCCGCTCTATAATGGTAACCTTCTATTAAATTTTTTATACTATTATCATCTTTTGCTTTTTGTATTTCGTCTTTTGCTTGTTTTATTCGTGTTAAGTCTTGTATTATAAAACTTTTTATTATATTTCTATTTGACATGTTGGACATACCATCTTTACCTAAAGCTTGCAGTCTACGCACAGTTATAAAATCTAAACGTTTACGATCCGCTTGTGTGCTTAGCGCCATTTTAGTAAAGTTTTTATTGTCATTATTTGCAAATGCATTTAGTCTAGCAATTAATGATTGTTTGTCAGCAATATCAGAATATCCATCCCCTACACCTAAATTACCTACGCCTTTTACTGAGTCAAATATTTCACTATTAAATTGTTCTCTTGCTTTTCCGTCTCTGTATAATAAAGATCTTAATAATATAGAATCATATTTAGGATCTAGTCCTGGACTAATTAGTTTGTCTTCTTTTAGAGATTCAAGATATGCTAGTCCTTCAGGACTTTGTATTTTATTTATAATATCATCAAGCGGAGTAGGTTTGTTTATAGGGTAGTATGTTTTACCTGCACCACTAAAAAATGATTCTGCTGCTTTTACATCAAACAGTGGTCCTATTGCAGCCAGATTTTTTATTAATCCATCTGCTGCTTCATATATATTTTTATTATCTTGTACAAGATTATTTAATCTTTGTAAATCTTTTTGTTTCTTAAATGCAAAGTCTATAAATAATGGAAAGCCTTGTAGCTGTCCTGTTGGTCCAGGTACTCCTATATTAAAGTACTTTTGTAAATTAGCATTGTGTGCATCTATATTAGAACCATATTGTATTCCTAACTCGTATAGGTATTCTCCTAGATTATTCACATCTTGCTCACTCAGTTCATACTGTGCAGGATTGTTTCTTCTTATTTTATTTACTTTTTCCCAAAGAGAGTTTATCTTTTTTTGTTTTGCTTCTGGTATAAATAGTTGTCCCTTCTCATTAGTTTTATATAATGCTTGAGGATTAGGTATTTCATTTTCTACTGATTGTGCTTTCCAAGCATTTCTATATCTTTTAGCTATACTAGTAACTCCAGAAGGATACATTCTATGTTGGACTCTTTCTGCAATAACTTCTCCTGTATTAGGATCTCTAGTTACTATCTTTTTTGCATCAAATTGTAAAAAGTTTTTGTATGCATTTGCAAAGTTTGCAAAGAATGCTGCCTGCGCATCTGTCTTAAGAGTATTAAGTTTATTTACTACTGGTTCTAAATATGGTTTATATTTTGCCATATTGTTTAGTTGTAACATCATAGCAGCAAATGTAATTTGATCTACAGATGCTTCATTAATATCAGAGTATATTTGATCTAAAGGTATTGCAGTTATATATCCAAGAGCATTAGGATTATTATTATCTCTAATATCATACAATACAGACTTAACTTGACTAGTTAGTTTATCTCTAGGGTTTTCTTCTAGTCTAGATATATCATGTATACGAACTGGTGTATCATCCATGTCTACAATATCACCTACATCATCTCTTAGTTTCATTCCATGCTCAGTAAGTTTATCTTGTATCATGGATCTCCATCCTTTACGTATTGTATTACCAGTGCCAGGATCTACTACATCATACCATTTATCATACATACTCATGAATACTGGACCTATCTTTTTGTATGTAACTCCTGCAGGTAATTTACCTAGCATTGCATCTAGGCCATCACTTTTAAAAGTATCGTATAAATCTACAGCTTGTTTTCTACCTTCCTCTGTATTAGGTATACCTTCAAATGCCTCACTAAGAATTCTTTCTCCTAGAATACCTCTATCTCCTCGTTCTCTGTTAGCATTAAATAACTGTGATATGTTTATATTATCGTTTTCTTTTCTATGATCATTAATAAAACTTACTGCAGTATCTAGCAGCATAGTTTCCATTTCGTATGTACCATTAAAAGAACTTTCTCTTTCTCTTATTTTTAAATTTTCTAAAGGTCTTTGGTTTCCGTCTTTATCTATTACATAGTAGTATCCATCGCCTTTCATTAATTTAGGCTCACCGTTTTCATCAGTACGAAAACTAGTTTCATTTTTAGTGTCAGTTTCAAAATCTCCAAAAATGTTTTTAAACTCTTGAGAATATATACCTTCATAAAAATCCATAGCACGATCAATATTACCAGTATATTGTACTAGTTCACTAAATAAAACGGAAGGCTCGCCATTTTTAGCAACCGCTCCTATTATATCTCCTTGTTTGTTTGGTCTAAATTTACATGCCATATTAGTCGCAATCTTGTTTTTTATCTCTGTTAAGTAGAGATGATTCTTTTGCTATGAATTGTTCACCACCCATAGCTTTAATTATATCATTAATATTACCAGAAGAATTAGTTGATGCAAAGTTAACATTTTCAGTGACTTCTTGTATTGTTTTACCTTTTAATTCTCCTTTAGAGAATTTTATTTCTGGGTTATGATATAGTCCTGTAGACGTTCTCGATACGTCTGTAGATAGTATACTATGATGACCTACACCTTCTGTTCTAGCATATTGTTGCATTTCTTTTGTATCAAATAAATATTCTTTATATGATGTGTAAGCAATGTTTGTTACAGGACTAGTGTATGCTCCTTCAGTATTTGCAAGCGCTCTGTCTACATGGTATTTTTTACCTTTTAAGAATGTTGCAAAGTCTTCTATAAATCTATCTTTTGCCTCTTCATACATTTGTGGCTGCTCTGTTATAGGCACATAAGTTTCTATCTCTCCCTCTTTTTTAACTGGTGCAACAAATCCTAATTTGAATGGTAATCCTTTTGCTGCTTTAGCTGCATCTGGTTCAGACACTCTGATTAGTTTTCCTGTTGCAGGACTACGATATACTAAGAAATTATCTCCGCCTACTCCAAAAGAATCAAAGTCTAGATAGGATGGATTGTTTGCATTAGCTGCTTTATATACCTGATTTGCTACTACTTTACTAGCATTATCAAAACCATTATTTTTTATTTGATCAAGAACATAGTTTTGAGCTTCTGGTGTTAAATTAGCAGTGCTAAGTGTAGATATACCGTACTCGTCATTAGGATGCTGTAGGTCTGTAACAATTGCCATGACTTGTCCTAGTCCTATTTGGCCTCCCTGTTTAGCTGCAAGTCCTTGTTCTATTGTCATGTTCTCTGCTTCAGATAAACCCATTCCTGGGGCAATAGTTCTTACTCCATCTGTAATATATGAAAAAGCTAAGTTTACATCATTTCCAAATATTTCCTTAGGATTGTTAAAATAAACGCTATTATCTCCTTTTACTCTACTATTGTTTAGATTACCTGCAACAATATTTGTTATTTTACTAGTAACTTTTTCGCCTGCTTTTAGTTTATTTATTATAGCTACTCTATCAGACATAGTACCTGCTTCTAACAT
>CEPN01006026.1_pt1 | contig 9441 bp, 10 predicted proteins | sample 530391 | NCBI WGS metagenome assembly CEPN01 (sample SAMEA2620027, study PRJEB7988) | marine metagenome | isolation source: saline water (ENVO:00002010), including
CGATGGCGTATTGGCGCATGGCCGAACCATCAGCTTGCCTTTCTTCTTGTCCGACGTAAGCCCAGAAATCTCAACAGACATCTCCACTTCAAGCGTATCAACACGCAAGCTTTGCCCCGTTGTGAGCGACTGGATCGGGACCGGAACTCTTTTTTGTACCAGTACTCCATCTTCCCATGTTGGGAGTTCCATGACGACCATGCGAGGTACATAAATGGGCCTTCCGTCGTCATCTGTAATGGGGTCACCTTTTTCATCTGTCTTCAACTCCCAGAACTCTTCATTGGTGATGGAATCAAGTTCGTGACGTTCTGCAATATCAGTCGCAGCTATAACCGCTGATTGTATGGAATGTACTATGTCATCTAATGAATGATCAGGCATGCTATCTCCAAGTTATTATTTATCAGGTGGTTCGATGCGTCAGTTCCTAAAAGCGTACAAGGACATCCTGGTTTACCATGACTACGGTCCACTTCTTTTGTTTTGGAACATAGCGGACTTGGCCAACAATCGCGTGCTTTGGATGAGCTACGGTGAGGCCATAGATAACGGGATGGAGTGGGCCTACTTTCAGTACTCTTTGTACTTTGTAGTTGCGCTGGGAATGTTGTTTAGTCTTCCAAATATTCGTTCATGCTCACGCTTTGTTGGTGTCTATCTTCTTCTCTACATTTTTTCTACCACCCGTTTCTTGGTGAACGTGTTCAATGACCCCGAGTTTGCCGCTGGTGATGTTGGACGCAGCCTTGTTGTGACGGGCGTCTACTTTACCTTGTGGGTTTGGATATACGTTAAAATGCGTATGGAAGTAATGCACAAGGATCTCCGTGGATAAGCCGACTACTGCTGCCGCTATTGTTGCTGCCGTTACCGGCCTGGTCAGTGCAGGTGCGTTTAAGTTTTATGAGTTCATGCTGAAGCAAAAGAGAGAGAAGCAAGTAGAAGAAAAGGCTGAGCAGGCGCTATACCGTGACGACCTCATCAAACGAGTTGAAAAACTCGAACAAGAGCGTGATGAGCACCTTCAGCAAATTATCGACCTGATGACCGACATTGCGGGACTGAAAGTAGAAGTCGACTACGTCAAACGCGAGAACGAAATCTTGAAGCTCAAGATCGATGCTATGAGGTGATTGGTTCGCCTGGGCCTTCACACTCTGGACAGTTCAGTTCTCCGAACCAAATGTGTCCACACTCAATACAGCAACGCCTAAAAAGTTCAATCACCTTTGCCATTTTTCAATCCGTAGTTGTCCCTGGCCCAGCCGCTACCTTTGAGGGTGAAGTTAGTGGCACAGATTTTTCTCGTCATATCAGAAGAGCACTGCAAGCATTCAGGGCTTGGATCCCCAAATGCTTGCAGCACTTCTTTCTTTTCGCCGCACACTTCACAGACAAACTGATACAACGGCATCGTATTTAGTCGTTAAATACAACAGGCTCAGGCTCTACATCTACTTCTGGCGTTGTCTTCTCAGGAGTAACTGTAGTTTGCTTCGTTGCGTTTGATGCGAGTGCCCCGACAAGTTGCTTAATCATGTCCTTAAGATCAGAATCGTCTGTGTTCTTTGAAGACAAGGCTTGAATGACTTCTTCTGGAATGGGACTGTTTGTCACATTCACAGTGGTGGTAACCGGAACTCCGTTCTGGTAGGAGAGTTCAGTCGCGTTTTCAATGTCGACGAACTTGACTACAAAAAAGACTTGCTCAATGTTGTGGTCATCTTTTTCGATCTTCACGTCGTGATCGACGATTTCCCACGTTCCGTTTGGTTGACTGTTTCTGATGGTCTTAAGCATTCCATTAATGGCGCTGTTGACAATGTTTGTCCAACCATCCTCGGTAACCTTTCCTTGCAGCAAGTGAAGTCCCCAGTGGCAGTCTCCGAGACGGGTCCGAAACTCAGAGCATTCTTTAGCTTTAGCTTTCGAGATCTTTCGTTCGTCGACGACCTCGTTCAGCATGCGCAGAAAAATCGATGTCTGGTTGATGTACGAAACAGTGTTGTTTTTGCTAGCGGTCTCTGTACGGGCACCGAATGGATTGCGCGCTTTTTGTGCTTCATCGAAAAGATTCATTTTTAAACTCCAGGTTCACTTTCGTGATCTATTTTTTGATGCGCTTTCTACCTTCAGATTTTTGCGCGAATTGTTTTTTGGGTTTCCGTCTTTGTGGTGAACGTCTTTACCGTCACCTTTTTTAACTCGGCCCACCATTGCCATGATTCGGCGGGCGGCATTCCTGCCTGCCCGTCGCTTCTTCTGATCCGGTTTACTATGGTATTCCCGGTATTCCTTTTTATAATCGCGAGCCACGCTTTCCCTAATCGTCTAACAAGGACTTCTGATTGTCGTCCTCTTTTGCAGATTGTACAACTTCTTTATCCTTACTATCATCCATCAAGCCATCTATTTGTTCCGACAAGATTCCCATAGTATCTGATTCGTCGTGTTGACTGTTCACATCTATGAACTTCAACTCCTCTGTTGGGGTGTCTTGTTTGCCGTCGTGGTCATATGCGTTTTGCATATCATCGTTCATCGGTACGATGCCGCGAGCGAACGCATACCGGAGCCCGGTTTTAAGCGCCATCTCGATTGGCCACTGACCCCACGGCGACTGGTTCTTGTTTCGCTTGTAGGCGTCTGAGTTTGCTCGCCGCTTTTCTATGTCGGCCTTGCGAATGACAACGAAGTCTTTGGTGCCATCTTGGTAGAAGGCGACGACGTACACTGCCTTAAGTGTGGTCCATGACTGCTCGGCATTGAGGTCTGGTACGTGCCTCAGGTTTGGTTCAGTGCCTTCAATGACGTGAAACTCATCGGTATCAAACACGGCCTTGGTCCTGAGTCGAACTCCGTTCTTTGCTGCAAGCTTAGAGAACCCTCGATGAGAAACCTGCCACTGGAGGCTCTTTCCTCGTGGCAGCAGGTATACATCTGGCAGCGGTCCTCCAGGCATAAGTCCAGTCATTGCAGAAAGTGCAACTGCTTGAGCAACTGATGCCGGGTCACACCCGTACAGTCGGTCATTTGTTTGTGCGGCCTGACGGAAGGCAAGGGCTACCCGCCCAGCGGCTTGTAGTCCGTTTTCTGTGCCAACCATTGCTTGAAGGAAGTCGGACGCTTTAGATTCGACTACGTTCCTAAACTGATGTGCCGGGTGAAGTGCATTGCTCATTTGCTATCTCCTGTGTATTGGAACCTGAAGGTTCTAGTTGCATCGCCTTCAATAAGATATTGCTTAGCGAGTTCTGGGTGTTGTTGCTCGAAAGTAGAACGATCAAACCGGGTTCTGGGCTTGGACTGAGACCATGTGGCCACCCCGGCGATTCCGTATGATGAACCGATTGATTCCTTGAGTTGATTTTCAAGATGCTTCTTGCGTCGTTCAAGCTCTGCGTACTCTGCGCGAACGTTCTTGAGTTCAGATGCGAGCGCAAGATGAGACTCCTGGGGCTCGATAAACTCCTTGCTTTCCTGCTTGAACAGCTTGGCAAGAGACTTTGAGCATGCATTTGATCCATCAACTTCTGGTGGCGTTCCTTGCTCGATGTGCTTTTTGTACCAGTCGCGAGCAAAGGTCATAATCTTATCTTCGAGCCTGTCGTCACGATATATCTTGTACGATCGGTATTCATCAGAAATCGTAGCAAATGCAGCAAGGTCGCACCGGTCGTTATTGGTGACCGCCATCTGCCAAATACACTGTGCTGCGTAATACGGCGGAACGTTGCTTGTGTCAGAGCGACCCCATTTGTGGTCGAACTTTCGAGTCGACTTAATCTCAAGCAACCACTCACCTTCGCCAGAGTTGACGAAAAAGTCAGGCCGGGCATGCATCCAAGATTCTGGACCAATGATTGGGTCGGCCTCGTACTCTGGCCCCTTTTTGATTTGAACATTGTTCAAGTGCGCGTAGTGGGCACCAATCGCTGGTTCCAAAATGTGTCCGCGAGCCGTAGCCGCAGTAGAAGAAGATTGCGTCAGACCGTGCATTCGGGACCAAACGTCCCATGGGCTTGACCATGGCGAAAGGCCTAAAATGGCTGCGATGCTGCTGCTTCCGATTGTTGGTGATTGAATCTCCATTGTGCTCCTGATTGTCTGCTTGTGTATGGTAAGTGTGCTATGAAGTGATGTCAATACCATCACTTAATCTATCTTTCTAAAACAAGTCGGACATAAAATGTCCGGGGGGGTCTTCAATGGACATTCGCAGCTACAGGGAGTCACGACCTAAATACAACACTCGACACGCTTTTTGTATGTGGATCAATGGTGATCTGTCTGATCGTGGCTTGAGTCTTTCTGTGTCGTATCTGAGGGATCTTGAATCTGGTAGATCGTGCCCGTCCCTGATGCTTGCGATTGCCGTAGAAGATGTCACAAACCACCAAGTCACAGTTAGAGATTGGCTCGGACTGAGACGGCGGTGAGTTGTTAGGCTTCGCCTGGGTTTACTTGTCGAATTGCGTACATGAACGCAGCAAACTGCTGAGCTATTGCAAACTCACTATTCACCACTTTCTGTAGATGTCGGGTGTTTTTTGCTGTGCATACCAGTTCGCCTTCATCATCAAAAATTTTCCAAGCCTCCCCGTCTTCTACGAGTGACCATCCAACAGGGAGTTTTTCAATTACCGACAGCATTCTATTGACATCCGATTCTCGTGTAGAGGCGGTTTCTCTTTCGAGCCAGTCCGCGCATTGATCCAATATCATCGACGCAATCAATAACGATTGGATTTTTCTTTTCAGGGTGGGGCCGCATGACTCGACCAATTCTTTGTTGAATCCGACCAAGAGCTTTCGTTGGAGTCGTGAGCACAACGGTATCAAGTGACGGAAGGTCAAGGCCTTCGTCCGCGACAGTCGTTGCGCAAACCACCTGGATTTCTCTGTTGTCTGCACGTTCAAGAACCTCTGCTCTTTGTTTTTTAGTCATTCGTCCAACCAGTGGCTCCGCAGCAATTGAGTGCGATCTAAGAGATTCAGCAATCCAAATGCAGTGGTCAACGCGGTCAGACAAAACAAGAATCTGCCTGCCCTCACGACATGCACTTAAAACACGGTTGATGATTGTGTCGTTGCGATCGTTATCTTTGGTCATCGTTGTGATGAGCTTAGACCAGTCGAGACTCTTATCGGGGCCAATAAAGTCGGTGAACAACCATTCAATCTTGGGTGGGATGACGTGGCCGGATCGAGCCAGTTGCGAGTTAGTGATTTCATAGACGGCCTCGCCAAGGTGCCACCACAACATTTTAGTCAACCCATCCGGTCGGTTCGGTGTCGCCGTCAGTCCGAGTCTGTACTTGGCGGGCATGCAGAACATGACGGAACAAAACGTATGCGCTGGAACGTGGTGTGCTTCATCAACGATACAAAGTCCGAACTGTTGCCCGAAAGCGTACCGTTCTGTAAATGACATTCGTTCAAGAGTCTGGAAAGTCGCGACCACAACCCGTCCCGAGTCATCCTTCTTACCCGCGCCATACTGAGTTGCCTCCGTATCCAACATGGTCTGACATCGATTCATCCATTGAACGGCAAGATCATTGGTGTGTACGAGGATGAGAGCCTTAGTGTTGCGCATGGTAACGGCAGTGAGACCCATTGCCGTCTTTCCTGAACCGCACGGCGCAATAATGACTCCTTCGCCGTTTGCGTTCTCGTGCCATTTTTTGAGTGCATCCTTCTGGTAGTCTCGCAACTCAAAGCCCTTGGCTGTTTGGACTGGTTCTGCTTCCGGGGCAGTTGTGCGATCATGAGATTCTGCCATGTTTAAAAGCTTGAACGCGCCTTGCCTAGGGATTGCAATCCCGCCGCCCCAAGGGTGGTCAAACGGGATCTTGTGGCATGCGTTGATATATTGGCTGGGCACTGGTACGAACTTGCCCTTCTGTCGCATGCCCAATGCCATTTTGTATTCAGGGTTCTGCAACTCAAACTTCTTCAAAATATGTTCTTCACACCAATGTCCAGGAGGTAAAAATACACCTCCCCCTATTACAGTATTCTCAATCATTATGCTTCCTTTCCTTTAGCCTTCATTTCAAACATTTCTAACTTTGTCCATACATACTTACGTGAACCACCAAGCCTCATTCTGCGCTTCTCATATCCAAGTTCAGTTAGTATATCTGAGACTCTCATCTCATCTCGTCTACTCATGCGTGATCTTTCAATCTTGAGTCCGTCTTCCATAATCATTTGACTCGTTACATATCCGGCCTGCGTCTTCAGATACGCTGCTATCGGAGCAGTCCACGGGTCGTCTTGTCGGAAAATGTGACTGGCGTCATGTCGCGTTTGATCCATATCCCTGTCAAGCCACCAAGTGTCACCAGCGTTAAAGGCAACGATTGCTTCAGCCCAAAGCTGGTCTCTGTTTTCCCGAACGTATTCGAGATCCACCTCGTTGCATCTTATTGGCCAATACCGCCGGGACCCAGTCATATCGTTAATGAACTGTGATTCATTTGTGGTACCAGCAAAGACAACGTGGCGCTTAACCGTGACTGCATGGCGACCATAGGCGGGGCGGTAGGTGTCTTCCTGTGCGCTCAAGAACGCCTTCGTGGCACTGTTGGCTGACCGACGAACCGAGTCCAACTCTGCAACCTCATAGATCCATGCGCGCTGGATCTGGCTGTATGAGTTCGGTGATCCAATATCAAGCGGAGTGTCCGCAAAAAACTTTTCGCTCGCCAACTCTCTAAACAAAGTGCTCTTCCCTGCGCCCTGAGCGCCTGCAAGGATAAGAACGCAGTCTGCCTTACTGCCTGGCTTGTAAGCGCGAGCAATGGCCTGTATGAGCCACTTCTCGCCCATCTTTCGATTAAGCTCGTTGTCCTCACAGTCTGTCGCTTCAGTAATCCAGCTTTGGATTCGTTGAACTCCATCCCAATGCATAGTGTCCAGCCACTCCAAAAGCGGGTTTCGCGACCGCTCTTCACCGATAAGCTGAACCACATGACTGACATAGTTCTCGGAGAACTCGATGCCGTATGCCCTGGACACCCAGAGAGATATGCGGGTGTCATCTGAATCCCTGTAGTCACGGTCGTCCATCTTGAGGGTGTTGGTGAACGTGTTCAACCAGATACGGTTTCGCCACCGACGATCCCGTCGAAGAATGATGTACAGGTTGTTCTTGTTCTTCTTGATGTTTCCGTTTGGCTGTCCGTTTCGATCTGTGTATTGATCGAGCATCGCGGTGATATTCGAGTCTCCCTCGTTTTCTGGTATCTCGGCATCTTCAGGTCTTTCTTCAGGCTGATGGATACAGTTTTCATTTTCAGCTTGTTGCAGCAATCGTGTCAGCGTAATCCTTCCAGCGGCAAGGACTTCATCAAGGTCAGCCATTATTTATGCCTCCAGTGGCATGCGGTACAGTGTGTGCTCCGGTAGTTGATCGCAGATTATGGCCGCGTATTCATCACCTGAATCATCCGTATCTGTAGCAATAAAGATTTTAAGTGTTTTGGGGATACTCATCTTACTGAGGTTTTTGTAGCTGCCAGAGGTTCCGGCAACGATTGCAAGATTAAGGGACTCTCTGTGGGCCTGTTCACATGCTCTCATAAAGTCTGTGATTCCTTCACAGATCATAAAAGCATCGACTGTACCGGCCCTGCCCTTCATCATTTCAACTGCAGCATTGTTGGCCATAAGAAGACCAGCAGCCTCATACCCTACCGGCCATCGAGTTTTACTGCCAGCCGGTTTTCTACCCTTAGCGTAGGTAACGCTTCGGCAATGGATGCTTGCAAATGAACCATCTGGTTCAAAACACTGGGCCGCAATTCTATAAGTTCCAGCCCATTGGTGTGGAAACCACTCTGGAAAGTTGTAGTCAACTGGCGGTGGCAAAACCCTGACGCACTTCGTGTCATCGAGAACCCGTGGCGCAAACCTTCGAGTTACCAGCCATTCGCATATTGGTGCGCTCCATGTTGTGGCCTCTTCCATGGCCTGCTCGAATGTTCTGGTGTTTTCCCAGAGTGCATTCAGTTCTTCTTTAGGGGGGCGAACAGGGCCTTCGAATGTTGGGGCATTCACCTTCGGTCGTTTCGATGGATCTGGAAGAACGTGTGACGGAACGCCGGATGCTGTGCAGTATCCTTTCTCTGCAAACCAATCTCTGACCACCGCTTGCTCTGGCTTGGACAAGTGCTTGAGTGGTCGTTGAAAGTAGTGAAACGATACGAAGTCAACAACGTCACCCTTCGCGCCACACTTGTGGCATTTCCATGAAATCTCGGTGCGTGAGAATCCGATTGGTCCGCGCTTCCTGTCTCGCGATCCGCGCTCAATCATTCCGCAGCTTGGGCATGGCCGGAGTGACTGGCCGCTCCCTCTTTCGTATTCTAACTGGCTGGCAATCTGTGTGACCGGTCCAGTCTTTGCGTGTTGTATCCACATAGTAAGCTCCTGGGTGTGGGCCTGAGAGAGCACCACCGGTTTCCCGATGGGCTCAATCAGGAGCCCACTTAGACAAGGGGGATCAATCCCTTGTGGGCGTTGTCCTGTAGCCGAGTTTGAATCGGTCTACAAGTCGGGTTGATTTTTTACGATGACACCATCCACTTTGTCGTCTTTGTCGCTGCGAATACTGTAGTAGATTCGCATGTCTGGGGTGATGGTCAATACCACTTTGACTCCGGTCTTTCTGTAAAGGCGGCCAACCCAGATGATTAAAGTATCGAGCGTAGGCGCAGGTACTGTTCGCTTGATGATTGAATCAAGACGAGATCGGCTGGTTCCGTAAAGCCGGGCCGTCCTGGCAAGGTTACCTTTCTTCAGACCACCAATAAGGTTGGTCATCTTGTAGATAACTTCGTATGTATCAAGTCTTTCTTCGGGGCCATATGCGGCTCTGGTTTGTTCTTGTTCGCTCATTGGCAAAAACTTCCTGAAAAAGTGGGACCACCGCCCCGCTGTAACGGTGGCCCCGGCGACTTACTTCGCTGCGTCTTCCCCTTCCCCAAGGGTAGGAGCATCTTGGTCAGTCACCAACATCGGCTCGCGAACCGCCTCGATCATTGCCACATCGAAGGTGATGTTGCCGTCGCGCTGCTTCTTAGGAAGCTTGTCGAAGACCTCGCGGTCCAGCATGGCCAGAGCATCCCCTACACCCATCTCTTCAAGAAGCTTAGCTTCCTTGTCCTTATCGGTGTTGAGGGCGAAGGTTACTGCATCAAGCAGTACCTTTGCGGTTTGCTCACGGGTAAACCCGGAACGCTTGGCGAAGAGAGCCAGGGCAACCTTCCACGGGATGGTGGAGGTAGCCTTGACCGGCTTGGACTTGCTGCCGCGCTTCAGCTTGCCAGCAATCTTAACGACGAGGTTCACGTCGATTTCAGAGTTATTGTCGATGTCCCGCTTTGCAAGCGAAACTGCTTTCGTGTTGAACGCCTTTGTAAGGGCGAT